>ERZ773042.530-NODE-530-length-25972-cov-3.216962_pt1 | contig 25972 bp, 31 predicted proteins | sample MGYA00511664_ERZ773042 | MGnify/ENA primary metagenome ERZ773042 (study PRJEB29015, sample SAMEA2737984) | human oral metagenome | biome: human oral; feature: human-associated habitat; material: dental | place: China | collected 2036 ... | reverse complement strand
AGTCAACAAAGCTCTTTGATCTCTCAGGCATGACTTTCTCCTTTCAACAACTCTTCTTGACAGTCTTCACTTTACGTGGCTTTCTATACACAAGTGGGTTTCTTTTGGTACAGCTAAGACATTCTCCTAAAGGACAATCATGGCAACAAACAATAAACAGAAGCTGAAGCTCCTCCACCTCATGGACATCCTGCGCACGGAAACGGATCCAGAACATGGCCTCACGATGCCGCAGCTTATCGAAAAGCTCGCCGAGCAGGGCCTCACGGCCGAGCGCAAGAGCCTGTACCGGGACATCAAAGCACTGCAAGACTTTGGTATGGATATCCGCACACTGCAAAAGCAACCAGTACAGTACTGTTTGGCTGAGAGGGATTTCGAGCTGTCTCAACTGACGTTGCTCGTGGACGCAGTTCAGTCGAGCAAATTCCTCTCGGACGGCGCTTCTCGAGCGTTGGTAAAGTCAATCAAACTGCTTGCCTCAACGTCCGAACAAGATGCCCTGAACAAGCAAGTCCACGTATACGGCCGGCCCAGCCGCCAGAACCAGTCCGACTTCATCGCGGTCGACAAGCTCCAGGATGCAATTGCCGACAGACGGAAAGTCTCTTTCCGCTACTTCAAGTACAATGCGAACAAGGTACGTGTGGCGAGAAGGGCTGGAGCAGACCACTTGGTGACACCGATGAACCTCACCTATTCTGACGGAAACTACTACCTGGTGGCATACAGTGGAGATGATAAAGAGATCCGCAATTATCGCGTAGATCGCATGGAGTATATCGAGAAGGGCGAAGAGCCGGCGGAGCGTAACGAACTCATCAGCTCCTATGACCCTGAAGAAGTAGGTAAGTGCGCCTTTAGTATGTATGATGGCAAACAAGTGACCGCGAAACTCAGGGTAGATGCCGATCTTGTGAACGTGGTTGTCGATCGCTTCGGTAAAGATGTTTCATCAAAGGCTGTGGACGGTGGCTCTGCTGCTGAGGTACATGTGACTGTGCGGGAGAGTCCTGTTTTCTATGGATGGCTTGCTATGCTCGGTACGGGTGTAGAGATACTTACCCCAAAGAGCCTACGTGAGGATTACCGAGTCTGGCTTGAGGACATCAGCAGCAAGTACACTGATTAAAACCAGACAATTCGATACCGTCTACAGAATACACTTGATTTCTGTATATCTTATCCCGAGTCCTTACATATAGTGTTATGCGGTGCTTTCAGATCAGCGAAGGTACCGTTTAAAAACTGTTGATTGCTCAATTCAAAAACTTGGAGTTTGCCATGGGCTGGAATTTTGATCTTAGCGATATCAAGAAGAAGGCAACAGAAACTTTCGACGCTGTAAGCAACACTGCGGTAAATGCTGCCGATGCACTCGCTTCCTCTCCGGCAGGCCAAGGTCTCATACAAAAGGCCTCCGAGACTACGAAGCAAGTGACAGAAAAAATAGCTGAGGGCCAAGAAATAATCAAGAAAAACTCCATAAGCGAACAATTCAAGCAAATGCGAATCAAGGGTTTTATTGATGGTTGTAAACAGGGTATGTTTCTCGCCAAAAACGAACGCTACAAGTTCTACTATGCCTATGTAGCCTCGCTGAGCCTCCTTTTGCGCTGTGATGGAGAGTTCGCTGAGGAAGAAGAAACGTGGCTTCGAGATGGTGTCGACAACTTCCTTCTAGTTGACGACACACCCGAACTTGTAAGAACTAAAGTAGATGCGATTATCTGCCAAGAAACTATCACTTTTGACGAAGTGAAGTCCTATCTAAACGAAGTCAGTTTGAAGTCCCTGAGTTCAATCGCCCAGATTCTTACAACGGCTGTAGAGCTTGACGGCGAAGTTACAGAAGCTGAAAAGCAAACCCACAAGCTTTTCTCCGATTACATCTATGTACGGACCTCTCAGATGGAAGAAGAGGACGACGAGAGGATCAATGCGCTTATTGTGCAATCCGCAGTAGAATATGGCGATCATATCGACCGAATCAACGCTGAGTTCAAAGAAAGGGTCAAACTCCAAGGCGATGATCTGAAGTATTTAGTTTTTGCGATGGTATTGCAAACTCTTCGCGTTGTTCTTATTTCATGGCTTACCGAAGTCGAAAAGGCAGGTCCTGCGAACAAAAAGGAGAAATGGCTACATGATAAGCAGAAAGATATTTTTAGGAGATTTGAAGATACCTCTGGAGAAAAGAACGATTCCTATAAGGCATCTCTGCGGCATATAATTGATCCTCTTGTTGGGGTACCCTATGATATCGTTCTTGGAGGAAAAGAGTTTAATATTTTTGGAAAAGTAGGTAGCCACAGAGGTACCAATCATCGTTTTGCGACCCTTGGACATGATCCAGTATTGGGTCTCGTTTTTGGCACCGCAAATATCATGACTAATACTATAACAACAATAAACGAAGGCAGCATATTACCATTTGGGACTCCAATTCGTATTCCCATCAACCTTCCAAAAACATATTTTGTAGACTACAGCGGAAAACGCCCCATAATCTCTAAAAAAACCTCTACTGTTGAAATGCTTGAAAAGACATTAGAGAGAATTGTTGATAGACCTGAAGTAGCTGCCGCAGCGCTTATTAAACAACTAATTCACATTGGAACCGATCTCTATACTCCCTTAGGAATTCAACTCCCATTTGCAAACCTTGTTCTAGACAAAGCACATACAGAAAGTCTTACCAGATACGTCAATACTGGAGATATAATCAGATTTGGTGCACAGGCTGGTTTAACCGCAGGAATTAACTGGCTCATTGCCACTCTACACGGCTGCCAATACGTTTATTCAAGCAATAATGAAAAGTTTTCTCTAGAAACATACCAGGCTCGAACGAAGAAAATCTTGCTTATTTCTGAATCAATCGTAACTTCAAGCAGCATCATTTACTCATGCATAACTAACAACCCAAGGTGTCTTGACCTTGGTGGAGCCGCTGTCCTCATGTATAGACTCTTTACCGATGTTCGTTTCATCACACGACTTAAGGAAGAATACCTGACAAGCAGTTTGAGCGATATTTACGATCAACGCATTAACGGCATACTTGAATAGGCATTATAACCGCTTAACAATATATTGCATTACGCCTTGCCTTGTTACGGGAAAAGGTTTCTTTGGCGTCACTCGGCGAGGTCTTCAAAAACGTTGACGTACTCATCCATAAAGTTTACCGCGACATCAACAGCATCTCTCGCTGCCGAAGCAGGTTGGATAACAACCCATGGTCGATTGTTCTTGAGTACGGTAACGGAACAGCCGCTCTTGTTGACTTCGGTAGTTACTTTAGAGAAATTGTTCTCAACCTCTGCAAGATCCATAGTCAAAATTGACATACTTTAACCCAATGCCTCTACGCCAGCACGAACTCCCGCACGCGGGCGGCAATTCCCTCTCCGTCCAAGCCAAAGTGGGAAAGCAGCACATCTCCCGGCGCCGAAGTGCCAAAGGTGCGCATGCCTGCAAAACGCATCGGTGTAGGGAGCTTCTCGGCCAGAAGTTCCGCAACCGCAGCACCGAGGCCTGTTGCCACGTTATGTTCCTCCACGCTTACCACACGGCCTGTTTTGGCGGCCGATGCCAAAATGGCGTACTCGTCGAAGGGTTTGACGGAAAATACATCGATAACCTCTGCAGAGATACCCTCCTGTATCAAAATGTCGGCGGCAGCCAGGGATTGGGCCACCTCTACCCCACACGCAACCAAGGTCACATCGCTACCTTCACGCAAAACTGTAGCGTAGGGTACACCGCCCTTGAACGTCTCGTCATATATCTCCGGTACCTTGTGGCGACCCATGCGCACATAAAAGGGGCCGTCGGCCTCGGCCGCAAGACGCAATGCCGCCTTCGCAGCCCAATAATCCGCAGGTACCAACACGCGCATCTGTGGAAGCGCCCGCATCATGCCGATATCCTCAAGTGACTGATGGGTGGCTCCGTCCTCACCCACCGTAATGCCGGCATGTGTAGGGCAAATCTTCACATTAAGGCCGGAATCACATACGGTATTGCGTATCTGGTCGTAGGCACGGCCAGTAGCAAACATCGCAAATGAGCCGGTAAATACGGTACGTCCCGTCAAAGATAGACCAGCCGCGACCCCGACCATATCCTGTTCGGCAATGCCCACGTCGACAAAGCGCTTGGGAAATGCCTTTTGAAGGTCTGCGAGCTTTGTGGAACCGGCAAGATCGGCGTCAACGGCCATGATATCGTGACCCTCGCGAACCAACTCGACCAAAGTCTCGCCATACGCCTCACGGGTTGCTCTAGACATCTGCAGCCTCCTTCGTACTTTCGGCCTGAATCAACAGCAACTCTCGCGCTGCGTCAAGTTCTTCTCGCGCCTGCTCGGCCTGCGCCTCACTCGGAGCAACTCCATGCCAGTTGACCTTGTCTTCCATAAACGAGACGCCCTTGCCTTTGACGGTTGTGCAAATAATCGCAGTAGGAGCGGTGTTGCCTGCCTCCTTGCCATCTCGCGCGGCGAGAAGTGCCTTGCGAACCTCCAGGACATCGTGTCCATTGATGCGAATTACATTCCATCCGAATGCGCGGAGCTTCTCGCCAAGGTCCCCCAACGAACATACATCGGTTACATGGCCATCTATCTGCAGGTTATTGAAGTCAACAATGGCAATAAGATTGTCAAGCTTGTGATGAGCGGCAAACATGAGTGCCTCCCAGTTGGAGCCTTCTTGCAACTCGCCGTCACCAAGCAATACGAACACCTTGGGAGACCGCTCACCGGTTTCAAGAGAGGTTAGCTTAAGCCCCAAAGCACAGCCCGCAGCCACCGAAAGCCCCTGACCAAGCGAACCTGAACACACCTCAAAGCCGGGACACGCATGATTGTCGGGATGTCCCTGCAAGCGGCTGCCCAGCTGGCGCAATGTCATCATGTCGTCGTCATGCAGCCATCCAAGCAGGTAATACGCTGCATAAACCACAGGCGCAACGTGTCCTTTGGAGAGAAAGAACCGATCTTGCGTGTGATCTTCGGGATTGTTGTGATTGTATTTCATAGCACCTGAAAAAAATAACGTGGCCACGATGTCCGCTGAGCTGAGTGATCCGCCGGGATGTCCCGACTTACTCTTTTCGAGCATCGTAATAATATTGCGACGCATCGAATTGGCTGCGAGCTCAATCTCTAAATCACTGAGATCTCGCTCCGGAAGGTTTGACGATGGCATCTCTACCCCCTGACGATATATGTAACAGGCCTATTGTAACAAGCTTATCGGCCCCGCGCGACAAGGACATTCGTCTCGCAGAAAGCGCTTGTAAAAAACGAACGGTAGGCCGGTGCATCGCGATTGACGCTCTGCACTCAAATACCTACCGTTCGTCCTTTTGATACATTTTGACGTGGTTTGGAAGAGCTGTCACTCAACAGCAACCTGCACGTCTCGCGTATTCACCAACAGCCGCTACGCTGCGTTTCAGCAACCGCTACGCTGCGTTTTGACAGCTGCTACGCCGCGTTTTCCTCGCTTTTCGCGGCAAAGTGATTAAACACGTATGCCGTTATGAGCGGCGTCAAAATCGCGGTCACGATAACAGCCGCGGCTACCTGAGCCGTCGCTGCCGCAAGAACAGCGCCACCATACACGGCCGGATTAGCTTCAGCCATTGCAGCGGGGGTTAGAGCATTTGCACCCGCACAGCTAGAAATGCCAACGCCGGCAACACCCGTTCCTCCGGTTGCACGATCAACAAAGAAGTTTATGCATCCACCAAGGCAGGAGCAAATGATGCCCAGCAGAATTCCGGAGGGACCAGCCGCGAGAAGCTGGTCAAATTTCATCGTGGTGCCCATGGCAAAAAACGTCATTACAATGATTCCTGGAAGCGCGGAAGAAAACATTTTCTTCAGACTTGGGAAGCAATTACCGAAAATGATACCGACGATGATTGGGAGCACGGCACCCAAAAGCGACCAGCCGATAGGGGCCTGGCCGGCAGCACCAAGGGCAATCATGGTAACGGGAGGACCAACGATAAGCGTGGTAATTGCAACCGCTCCCTGCTCGTACTCATTGCCATAGTCAGCCATCAGACCCGAATACATCGCATTGTTTGCGCCTGAGCATGCGGCGAGAATAACCATGGCCGACAAACCAAAAAGATTGTCACCTAAAAGGAACAGAACAGCCATTGCAAGGGCAACGCAGAAGATCACCTTTGAAATGATGATAATGGCTCCACGAAGGGCTGCTTTCGGGGCACTCTTGAAAGAAATGGTCGTACCAACGCAAAGCATAAAGGCACCGACCAAAGCCCCTGTTCCCGAAACGCTCATGGCCTTGGTAAAACTTCCTAGTGTGGGAAGCACATTAGGAAAAAACGTATTGATAAAGCAGCCTAGCAGCAAGGGCACAAGGATGTTTGCACCCGGAAGTCTGCCAAGTGCCTTAAAGGGATGCTGAATGGAAATCGGTTCTTTTGTTGTTGATTTTGCAGTTGCCACAAGTCTCACCTAGTCCATCACGATTCCGCCGTCGCAGTCGCCAACTTCTCCGTTGACAAAACTTGCGAGGTCAGATGCAAAGAAAAGCACCATCTGTGCCGGCTCGGATGCCTGTGCAGGACGTCCCAGAGGAATGATGCCAACGACTTTCTTGTACTTCTCGGGATCATTGGAAAGTGCATCGGTCATATCGGTAATGGTGAAGGAGGGGCAAACAGCATTGCAGGAAATACCAAACTTGCCGCCTTCTTTGGCAATAGCCTTGGTGAAGCCGTTTACTCCTGCCTTAGAGGAAGCGTAGGCAACGGTTCCCAGCAGGCCGCCGCCAATCTTGCCCGCGACGGAAGAGACGTTTACGATGCGTGCACCGCCGCGATCCTTAAAATGCTGCCAAAGAGCATGCGTCACGTTATAGGTGCCGGTAAGGTTGGTGTTGATAGTGTTGTTCCACTCTGTATCGTCTACTTGGTCAAACTGAACAGAGCTGATTCGTCCCGCATTGTTGATAAGGACGGAGACATCGCCGACCTCTTCAAGAATCTTTGCGATAGTAGCCTTAACACCCTCGGCATCGGAGATGTCCATCTTATAGAAGTAGTTTCCTTCTCCAAGCTCCTCGACAAACTTCTTACCTGCCTCTTCATTACGAGCACAAACCACCACATGGCCGCCGCCCGCAACGATGCCCTTGGAAATCTCTGCGCCAATGCCCGCAGAGCCGCCGGTAACCAGCGCAATTTTTCCGGTGAAATCAAATGCCATACGTCCCACTCCTCAACGTTTAGCTGTGGCTGATATCGGCCACAGAACCTACGCGGCTCCGCGCCTTTCAGTCATTTTTTAACTTACGTTAAGAAGTGATTAGAAGCCTAAAGAACCGCTTAAACAACGGCGTCTATACTAGCCGAAAATGGATATGCAGAAAAGCGCAAACGCTAATTTTTTTTTAAATTGATTTGTATTTCTTGGTTAAAATCCGCGTTCTTATTCGCGTCTCCGTACACCATCAATAGTTGCTCATAGTTTCAGTCACAGCTGCAATCACGATGCGGTTGCAGTTTCGATCACAGTTGTGGCCGCAAGGACAATCGCAGTCGCAATCACAGTTGCGAAAAAACCTCTCCGATCTGTCCATGAACGACCAGGTTAGCTCTTCTGTCATACGGCGTTGTCGTGTCGTTAATAATAACCATCCGCTCCCCCGTGTAATAATCGAGAAGACCGGCCGCCGGATACACCACAAGCGAGCTTCCCGCAACAATCAACACGTCAGCAGCGACAATAGCTTCAAGCGCATTGTAAAAGACATTCATATTGAGCCCCTCGCCGTAAAACACAATATCCGGCCTGACAACCCCTCCACATGAGCACAGCGGTACCAGCGCCGGGGAGGCTTCCACCTCATTTAACGTATACGCATGTCCACAATCGGAGCAGTAGAACCGAGTCTCATTACCATGCAGCTCAAACACCTTCTTGGAGCCGGCAGCCTGATGAAGCCCGTCAATATTTTGCGTTATTATCGCCGAAAGCTTGCCTGTACGTTCCCACTCGGCCAGCTTACGGTGGGTAATGTTGGGCTCTGCCTCACCAAGATGGTGAGAATTTCTGAAATAGGTGTAATACGCCTCGGGAGTATCGTCAAACACGTCACGCGAAAAGATCTCCTCAAGGGTAAAGTCAGGCTCTTCTCCCGTATGCCCCAAGGATTCGGCTTCCGGATCAACAAGTGCATCGTTGCCGGTGTCAGAAGAAGCTTCTCCGTCTGAAGCGCTACAGCCAACGGTCATAGCACCTACTTTGATGCCGCCTTGGCGATACAGTCCGTTCTTTCCCCTGAAGTCAGGAATGCCGCTTTCCGTGGAAACACCGGCTCCTCCAAAAAAGACAAGATGAGACGCCTCATCAATCCATCGTTTGAGCTGTTGTATGGCACCGTCCGCAGCCTGTTTTTCAGTTGTATCGCACTCGTCGTATCTTTTGGCCGTATCGCTCATGCTGCCTCCTTGCCTCCACACATGTTCATACCCAAGCATATACCAATACACCTCAACGGCAGCGACCCACTCCAGAGGGCAATTTGGTTGATGCTCCGGATGGCACTATCGGAACAGCGCTGCCAAAAATGCGCCAAGTTTGTAATGCGGGAACAGCGCTGCCAAACTTGCTGCAAGTATGGTTATATCTGCCAAACTTGCAGCAAGTATGGTTCAAATATGCCAAACTTGCAGCAAGTATGGCAGTCCAAGCCATACTTGGCGCATTTTTGGCAGCACTACAAAGCACTACAAAGTTCCAGCAGCACTACAAAGTTCAACCAATACGATGCTCGTTCAGTCAATTTTTAATTGAAACAAAAATAGTTAGACAAGGCTAACTCTATGGACTAGAATGACGTTGACAAACAACAAATCGGAAAAGAGGTTTACATGTACCGTTTCTCAGCATCGTCTTTTACACGCCGACAAGCCATAGCTCTTCTCGGCACCTTAGCCGCCGCGTCTCTTGCAGGCTGCACAAACAATACCTCTCCCACTCCTGAATCAAAAGAAGCAAAAAAGCCGCTCGTACTTACCACGTTTACGGTCATCCAGGATATGGCCGTAAATATTGCGGGCGACTTTTGCGACGTGCAATCCATTACAAAGGCGGGAGCGGAGATTCACGATTACGAACCAACGCCCGAAGACCTTAAGCTTGCCCAAAAAGCCAACCTGATCCTCAACAACGGTCTTGGACTTGAGCGCTGGTTTGAGCGTTTTGTCGCCGACTCGGCAGCTGAGCGCGTAGATTTGAGCCAAGGGGTCACTCCCATGAACATCTCTGAAGGAGAGTATGCGGGAGAAGCCAATCCGCACGCATGGATGTCTCCCGCAAATGGCCAAATCTATGTTGATAATATCGTAAAGGGCTTGAGCGCTTTGGTTCCCGACCATGCGGATGACTTTGCAAAAAACGGCGAGAAGTACAAGGATAAGCTCCAAAAGATCTCCTCGGATCTCACGGAAGAACTCTCTTCCCTGCCTCAAAATCAACGCACGCTGGTAACGTGCGAAGGAGCTTTCTCGTATCTTTGCCGCGATACCGGTTTGAATGAGATCTACCTTTGGCCGGTCAACGCGTCCGAGGAAGGTACTCCGCAGCAGATTGCAAAGGTAGTTGAAGAGGTCAAGAAACAGCAGGTACGCGCCGTCTTCTGCGAATCGACCGTCAGCCCCAAAGCCATGCAGCAAGTCGCCGACGAAACAGGAGCCATTCTCAAGACGGACGAGGCCCACATGCTCTATGTGGATTCGCTTTCCGAAGCAGCAGGTCCGGTACCAACGTATCTTGACCTTCTTAAACACGATGCGGATATCATCGTCGAAGGACTCACGGGAAAGAGTGCGAACTAACATGTCACTTAACGTTTCAGAGGTTTCCGCCTGGTATGAGGGAAGCCAAGACAAAACACCCGTCATCCACGACATCACCTTCACGCTCAAAAGCGGCAGGCTCTGCGCTCTGGTGGGCGTCAACGGAGCCGGCAAGTCAACGCTGTTCAAGGCTCTGATGGAACTCATTCCTTTCAGCGGATCCATCACGTGGAACGGACGGCCTTTCCGCGAAGCGCGTCACCGGGGACTCATTGGATACGTACCGCAAACAGAAGCCATCGATGCCTCGTTTCCGCTGCTGGTGGAGGACGTGGTTATGCAGGGGCGCTACTGCCATCAGGGCTGGTTCCGCGTTCCTTCGCAAGAAGATCGCACACTCGTAGCTCAGGCTCTGGGGCGAGTAGGACTTTTGGAGCTGATAGACCGGCCGCTCTCACAGCTTTCCGGCGGACAACGTAAGCGCGTTTTCGTGGCACGCGGCATTGCCCAGAAAGCCGAGCTTTTGCTGCTGGACGAGCCGTTTGCCGGAGTCGATGCAAAATCCGAAGCAATTATCACCCAGCAGCTCCGCCTTCTTGCAGAAGAGGGACGCACGCTGCTTGTTTCCATCCACGACATCCATTCGGCCCGGGAGAATTTCCAGGATTGTCTGGTTATCAACAAGACGATAACCGCCCAGGGTCTTGCGTCCGACGTTTTGAGAAGCACGGAACTTCTCGCCAGCCTGGGACTTAGCGAACACGGACATATCGAGGAGGTGCCTCATGCCTGAGATCGAAATCCTCAAATACGCGTTCATGCAGCGCGCCTTGGTAACGGGTCTTGCCACCGCACTCGTATGCGGCCTTTTGAGTTGCTGGATTACGCACATGGGATGGTCGCTGATGGGAGACGCCATTTCGCACTCCATCCTTCCCGGCGTAGTCATTTCTCATCTTTTGGGGCTGCCGTACCTGGTGGGTGCTCTGGTCTTTGCACTTATTACGGTCATACTGGTCGGGCAGGTCAAGAAGAGCCAGATTGTCAAACCAGACACAGCCATAGGCATCGTCTTCACAACGTTTTTTGCTCTCGGCACCGTCCTGATATCCAAGGTACCCAGCCAAATCAACCTTTCGCACATCCTCTTTGGCAACTTGCTTGGCGTCACCGTTCCCGACATGCTGCAGGTACTTCTCATCGGCCTCCCCATTGCGCTTGTTCTTGTGCTTAAAAACAGAGACCTCACGCTCTTGGCATTCGATCCTACCCATGCACAGGCAATCGGGCTTTCCGTGCGGTGGTTGACTTCGCTGTTGCTGATTGCCCTTGCCTTGGCTATCGTGATATCACTGCAGGCAGTAGGCGTCATTCTCTCCGTTTCGCTTTTAATCGTTCCGGGAGCGTGCGCACGGCTCCTTACGAACCGCATGCGCCACATGCTGTGGATCTCCCCGCTTATTGCCATCGTAAGCGTGCTTGTAGGCATTACCGGCAGCTACTATTTCGACGCCTCCTCCGGCGGCATGATCGGCCTCACCCTTGGAATCATCTTTTGCATTATTTTTGTTATCAGGAGTCTGCCTTCTGTAGCGCGCGTTTAGAAAACTCCCATCCGGGTAAGGACATATCACGATAAAAACCTCGACCTGGTTTACATCATCCGATGAACCAGGTCTTCGGCATGGAGACTAGCATGAGTATGTTGCAAAACATGTGGGCACTCCTTACCTCTCGCTGGGATTTCTTTGGTGGACTGCTTCTTGAACATATCAAGATTTCTTTTGCGGCAGTTGTTATTGCCATCATCGTAGGTGGTATAACCGGCATTCTCATAAGCCACTTTCAAAGAACCGCAAAGCCCACGCTTGCCGTCATTAACTTCCTCTACACCATCCCATCCATCTCCATGCTTGGTTTTTTGATCCCATTCTCAGGAATCGGCAACGCCACCGCCGTCATTGCCCTAACGGTTTATGCACTGCTTCCCATGGTTATCAATACGCATACCGGACTTACCAACATTGATCCGCTGCTCGTTGAAGCTGCCGAAGGCATGGGCAGTACCACCCTACAAACGCTTGTCAAAATCAAAATTCCTCTGGCACTTCCCGTTATTATGTCAGGCATTCGCAGTATGACCGTCATGACCATTGCTCTTGGCGGCATTGCATCCTTCATCGGCGCGGGAGGCTTGGGCGTTGCCATTTATCGCGGCATTACCACCAATAACTCGGCTATGACCATGGACGGCAGCCTCCTTATTGCCTTTCTCGCCTTAACCGTAGATTTTTTACTTGGATGTATCGAAAAGCGCATGAAGCTCAGAAGCGCCGAAGCTCACGAGCATAATAAAATTGCAGGTATTATAGGTATTGTCCTTGCTGTCATCGCTGCTGTTGCGCTCTTTTTACCTTTTGGTCAGAAAGAAACTATCAACATTGCCACCAAACCAATGACTGAGCAATACATACTTGGCGAGGCACTCAAAGAACTCATCGAACACAAAACAAACCTCAAAGTAAATCTTACGCAGGGAGTCGGTGGCGGCACTTCAAACATTCAGCCCGGAATGGAGAAGGGTTCGTTCGACATCTATCCGGAATATACGGGCACTGGATGGAACCTGGTCCTGAAAAATACCGATTTCTATTCCAACGACAAGTTCTCACAACTTCAGAGCGAATACCAGCAAAAATACAATATGGACTGGCTAGGTATGTACGGATTTGAGAACACCTTTGGCCTTGCCGTCAGGAAAGACATTGCCCAAAAATATAACCTGCAAACCTATTCCGATCTTGCACGCGTCTCAGACCAACTTACCTTTGGCGGAGAATATGACTTCTTTGAACGCGAAGATGGATATACCGCCCTTTGCACAGCATATGGAATGACCTTCAAAAAGACCGTTGATTTAGACATCGGTCTTAAATATGAAGCCATGAGCCAAGGAAAGATCGACGCCATGATAGTCTTTACTACTGACGGTAAACTCAATACTGCCAATGTCGTTGTTCTAAAAGATGATCGCCACTTCTTTGCCTCATATCAGGCGGGTAATGTAGTGCGAAGCGAGGTCTTGCAAAAACATCCTGAGCTCAAGGATCTTCTCGACAGCCTTACCAACACCATCACCAACGAGGACATGGCCCGTATGAATTACGAAGTTGAAACCAACGGCAGGGAGCCCAAAGACGTGGCCCATGAATACCTTGTGTCCAAGGGTCTCGTATAGGAGGTAATACTCATGGCAACTGCAATCGAATTCAAACACATTCACAAAGCCTATGGCGAGAAAATCATCATCAGCGATTTGTCTCTTACGATTGAGCAAGGTGAATTTGTCACGTTTATTGGATCTTCGGGTTGCGGTAAGACAACGCTTCTTAAAATGGTCAATGTCCTTACTACGCCCACCAGCGGAAACGTTCTTGTTAATGGAGAAGACATTCGCGAGAAGAACCTCATTGAGCTTAGGAGAAACATCGGCTACGCCATCCAAGGCAGTGTTTTGTTCCCACACATGACCGTTGAACAAAATATTGCTTATGTGCCCAATCTCCTTAATAAAAAGGATACCAAGCGAACCAAAGATGCCGTTACCAAATGGATGCAAATCGTAGGTCTTGACGAAGAGCTTAAAGATCACTATCCTGCCGAACTCTCCGGAGGCCAGGCACAACGCGTAGGTATTGCCCGCTCTCTTGCGGCGTCGCCAGACATTCTGCTTATGGACGAGCCTTTTGGCGCGGTTGACGAGATTACCCGCGATCAGCTCCAAGAAGAAATCAAGCGTATCTATAACGAAACGAACATTACCATCCTCTTTGTCACTCATGATATTTCCGAAGCACTCAAGTTGGGTACAAAAGTGCTGGTCATGAATGCAGGAGAGATCCAGCAATATGGAACGCCTCACGAAATCTTCCATAAACCCGCAACGGATTTTGTCGGGCAGTTGGTAAAGCGTGGTGTCTATCAGGATCTATCTGCCGAAAACGATTGATTGTGTCTGACTACGCCTGTCTGTTGCTTGTTCATCGCCTATACGTTGCTTGTCCGTTGCTTGCTTATCGCCTAGGCCTCGGGAACATATTCGGTGAGACACGCATCCAGGCCGGCTTTAAGCTCTTCATGGTCCATGTGCCGACCGATGAAGCAGAGTTTTGTTTGGCGATCCCCCAGTCTGGGATCCCAGTCTTCGCGCAGCTCGGGCTTCTCGTCAAGCAATGTTTCACGAGCCTCAGGCGGCATGGAATCATAAAAGAGACCATTCTCGTAAAATTGCACCTGCTTGCCGGCCTGTTCAAACACATAGCTCATATCGGGATCTTGCGCCACCCACAGCGACCCCTTCACGCGAATGATGCTCTTGGGCCATCCGGACACGAACTCATTCAGTTTCCTAAGGTTAAAGGGCTTACGACGCTTGTACACAAAGGTTGTAATCTCGTATTCCAGCACCTCAGGATCTTCATGCTCTTCCGGATGCTCCATTGCATCCATCCATGCAGCCGACGCATAAGCCTTATCAAAGTCAAAACGACCGGTGTTGATAAGCTCGGTGAGAGGAATGTTGCCATTCTGAGCCTCAACGATGACCGCATCTCTTTGCAGCCCGCGCACCAGAGCCTTGAGCTCCGTCAACTGTTCCGCAGTCACCAGATCGGTCTTATTCAAAACCAGCGTCGAGCAAAACTCGATCTGCTGAATCAAAAGGCTCTCAATATCGTCTTCTTCTATATCGCTGGCGAGAAGAGCTTTTCCGCCGTTGAACTCGTCGTACATGCGCGCACAATCAACCACGGCAATGATATTGTCAAGGCTTACGTGAGAGTGCTTGGAGGTATGCTGGCTCTGATTGCAGAATGCCGAGATGTTGTAAGTGATGGGGATAGGCTCACAAATGCCGGATGCCTCGATAATGATGTAATCAAACTCCCCGGTATCGGCCAAATCGCCAAGCTGCAAGGCAAGGTCATTTGAAAGCGTGCAGCAAAGACAGCCATTTGTCAGCGGGATGACATCGCCCTCTTTTGCATATCCACCGTCTCGGATCAAGCTGGCATCCACGTTAATCTCACCAATGTCATTCACGATAACGGCAGCGCGAATACCTTGGGTATTGGAAAGGATATGATTCAAAATGGTTGTTTTTCCTGCACCGAGATACCCGGTAAGCAGGGCAATTTTGACTTCTTTGAAATCGGCCATCACAAACTCCCATCACGAGCTACCGTCACTAGCGGCCATCACAAACTCCCATTACAAGCCGCCATAATGTCCCGTCATCACAGGCCACCCTAACGGGCCGCCATCACTGGCCATAAAGAGGAACCCCAACCCGAAAGTCGGGGTTCCACTGTACGTTCCAATATACCTTAGAAACTGCCGCGAGTAATGATAGTGCCTTTCTTCATAATCACGTCCATGTTTTCCGGCGTGAGGTCATGAATGTTGGAAGCAACATCACCCTTCACAACCAAAAGGTCGGCAGAAAGACCTTCCTTAACGGCACCGAATTCATCCTCTTTACCGAGCATTTTTGCACCGTTATAAGTCGCAGCGGAGATGGTATCCAGGATGGAAACGCCAACTTTATCGACAAAGTCATACATCTCGTCGATGGTGACGTAGCCATACGGCGTTACAAAGCTGAAGGAATCGGACCCGATGGTGATGGTAATACCCAGCTCATAGGCTTTGCGAAGGTTCTCGTATGTGCGCGCAAGGCCCTTCTCGACAACCGTCTCGCCGGGAAATGCGTCAAGTTCGGGAGTCCAGTCAGGCGGATAGGTGGAATACCACGTGGGCAGAAAACCGATAGTAGGCGTAAAGAATGTCCCCTGCTCCGCCATGAGCTTCATCGTACGCTCGTCAAGCTCAAAACCGTGGATAAGCTGCGTGCAGCCAAAACGCACGCAATCGTATGCGGCATCAAAGTTGTTATATGAGTGCGCATACAGAGGAATTCCCACCAGCTTGCACTCATCGGCAATGGCCTTGATCTCTTCTGTCGAGAAGAGCTGCAGGCGGTCAGAATCCCAACGCCAGATACCGCCACCGGTAGCCCAAATCTTGATGCCGTCGGGGTTCTCACGGAGCCGACGACGGATTGCCTTACGAAGCTCCCACGGACCGTCAACCTGATCGCCCCATGGATGGCCGTCTTTGGAGATCTGTAGCGGCAGATGATGAGAGTCACCGTGGCCGGCAACGCGGCAGAAGCCAAGACCGGTGGCAAAGATACGCGGCCCCGCCATAATGCCCATATTCACCAGGTCACGAATGGCAATACCGTTGCGCCCAATCTCAACGACGGTAGTCAGGCCATGCGTAAGAGCATCATAGGCTTGCTTTACGGCACACGCCTGCTTTTGAGCCACGGATTCGATGACCCAGTCATTGTCGTTGTCGGTAAGATTGCCTGAAAAGTGCAGGTGAGAATCTATCAATCCCGGCATAACCGTATGACCGGTTGCATCATGGACTTCATAGCCGTCGGGCACTTCGGTGCGGGGCCCTGCGTACGTAATCGTTTTGTCGTCGACAAGAACAACGGAATCTTCAACGGGAGCGGCACCGGTTCCGTCAACGAGCTTCCCACCCACAAAAGCATGCTTACTCATACTTCTCACATCCTCCTCTGACTCCGTCTGCCTGGTTTTTGCAGTACAGACACATGGCCTACCTGAATAGTAAGCCTAGGCAAACTTATAAACAAGAATCCTTTGCGGATATGCGGTAAGTGGAGCAAAAGCGCCCCCGAATGGATGTTAGTTCATACGTTTCAAGATATATGTTTACTAAGGCTAACTTTTGGGGATATACTGAACAAGATAAGCAACGAAAGGAGGATCCATGCTGAACACGTCTATTCTCGCTTCCACGTATATTCCGAGAGCTGAGCGGGCACTGAACCGGCAGCTTACAGCAGGCCTCCGCAGCGCCATTGGAATTGCGTGTGGAGCTTTGATTTTATCGATTCTCAGTATCCGGTAGGTAACATATCTCCCCATAAAAGCTGTGCCACGTGTTTGGTGCAGCTTTTTTGTGCCGTACCAATGCGCTACATCATGCCCTACATCATACGCTTGATAATGAAATCAAATACCCGCGTGGGAAGCACCGAGTGCCAGAAAACACCAGCGTGTGCCCCGGCTCCTACAAGATACCGAGGTTTCGGTCTGCGCACGTTTACCGCCTTAAGGATGGCCTTTACCACCACACTCGGTCTGCTCGCAATCGGCCCGTTATAAATCCCCCGTATGTTGCGGGCAGTTTCGACGGCGCGATGTTCATATACGCCACCGCGAGAAGATGCCTCCAGGTGGTCAGCCGCAATATAGGGCCAGTTGGTTTTTATGAAACCCGGCTCAATAAGAACCACGTCAATACCAAAATCACTCAGCTCCATACGCAGGGCATCAGAAAGCGCCTCCACGGAATACTTTGTCGCATGATACCAGCCGCCAAGATAGCTCACCAAACGGCCTCCCACCGAGCCGATATTGATGATTCGACCGCATCCCTTCATGCGCATATACGGAAGAACCTTTTTGGTAAGCTCAGCCAAGCCAAAGACGTTGACCTCAAATTGGCGGTGCGCTTCGTCAGAAGTCACATCTTCAATGGCTCCAAACGACCCATAGCCTGCATTGTTTATCAATACGTCAATACGTCCCTGCTCGTCAATCACCCGCTTAACCACGGCAGTGCAGGAATCCGCATCGGTAACATCCAGGCGCAAGGGGTGAACACCACACGAGATCAACGGCGCGATTTTCTCGACACGTCGAGCGGCACCGTAAACAATATGTCCCTGCTTGGCAAGAGCTTCCGCAGCTCTGTAGCCCATGCCGCCGCTTGCTCCCGTTATGAGAATGACTTTTGGATCCATGTGTATCACCTTAAAGACTACAAACCGTATGCAACAAAAAACCACTGGCAAAGGAGCACGTGTTAGCCACCAGCGAAAGTTCTACCGGATGGTCAAAGCAATGTGTTGCCCGATAGAGAGCACTCTCGACAACGATTGCACTCAATTCCAAGAAACCCACCGCAATATAATAAAGCACAAAATCTTGCGTAAGACCTGCCGCAAGAAGGGACAGGTACACCACAAGCGGATTTGTTGCCACTTGAGCAAGAGCCACAACCAACAGCCGACGCACGTCTCGGATATGAAACAGAAACGCAGCAACAACAAGCTCAACGGCAATCGTTACCGTCAAGCTCCGGACAAAAACAAAAAGCATCTCTTGAACGAGACCGACGCTACGCTCCACAAGCATCAGCCTGATCGGCACAGTAAAGCCCTCCAAGAAGTAACGCGAGCGATACGGCTGCCAACGCTGCAAGCACAAGCGGACTCGACAAAACAAACCCCAAAAGCGCCGGCAGTGAGCCTACCGCCAACGAAAACGAAGCAATCCCAAAGGCCGTACCCTTAGCGCAAGGTAAAAGTCGGGCAAGGACGGACAGCGTAATCGGCATCGTAAAGTTAAATAAAAACACCGCGAGAAGCCCCGCTACCGGATATTCCCACGCAAACAGAAACAAGAACATCGAAGTTGCAAGAGAGACGGCAGACGTCAAACGCAGTCCGTATTTGTCGGCAATCACACCGCCGCAAGCCTTTCCAACGACCACGCCTCCCACCGCAAAGGCCGCAAGAAGCGGATCTGCCTTCCAGGGAAACACCATCACCATGCCTGCATAACTACGGAGAAGTACGGTTGCCACCAAAAGAACTACCGCCATCGTCCGAGCGCGCGTAAATGTTGGCGCCGTAAAAGGCAAATTGTGCTTTTGCCAGTGCTTTACGTTCATACGCCAGAGAGCAAAAACCATGGCGGCGCAAATCAAAAGCAACGTCAACAACGTAAACGCAACCAGGAATTTGTTTCTTTGGATCAAGAGCGTAGCCAGAAAAACTCCCGCCGCTCCGGTTGAAATAAAAATACCGGACGGCGCCGCGCGCTTCTCGGAAACATTGAGTACGTCAATGCCGCCGGCGCAGTGAAATATTGCATTCCCTATGGCCAAAAAACACACCGAAATCCAGGCACAAACTCCTAAAGGAACCAGAGAGACAACGATGCCAAACGTAATAAGAGCAAAAGAAACCAATGCCGCGCGCTCGTTCTTGTCGACACGGTCAAGAAGCGCACCTATGGGGAGCTGCAGTGCAAAGGCAAGCACGTCGTATAAGAGGATTGCAAAAAACACCGCAAACGGACTTGGCTGACCTGATGTGCCGGCAAGGTTCAGCGTTGCGCTCACTGCTCCGAGCATCGTGGACACACAGGCAAGATCCACAACAAAATGGCAGATGGCATAGGTAAAAACCATCGATCCTACTGCCGGCGGTTCAGGAACAAAGACCTCCCCTTCATGTACCGTATGGGACATCGTGTATGCCGCGTCCGCTGCGCTCATCCGTATCACCCCCAACAAATACGCGCGCTATTTTTTACTTTTTATAATGGCAATAACCGCAATGATTGCAAATGCGAGAATAAGCACCGGCACTATAACGACAAGTGCATCGCCGGCGCCATTGGTTTGCGCAATCGTCTCGACAACCCTACGGGTAGGAGATTCCCACTCGGGCTCGGGTATCACATCCGCACGAGCAATAAGCGGAAAGAGCATAAGACATGCCATAAGTAACAGTGATGTTGAAAGTGATACCGATGTTGCAAAAATCTTACGCCGGGACATATCAGCCTCCGATCAACTCAACAGCGCCGGATAATGCATATGGGCATCATCGAGACAATACAGCGTTTTCTCCAGATACCGACGTGCCCACCACTGTGCTTGCACAAGGTCGGCATCATGCCAATTCCCGCATTCTTCAGGACGCGCACCGGGAATCTCACCCTCATAATCACGGGCAAACTCAAAAAGACGTACGAGCAGATCCGCTACATCCATCGGCTCCGCCTCACCAAATACCACAAGGTAAAACCCTGTACGACAGCCCATTGGCCCAAAGTAAATAATGCGAGAAGACCACGCGGGATCATTGCGTAAAAAGGTTGCTCCTAGGTGCTCAAGGGCGTGCACCGCGGCGGTATCCATAACAGGCTCGCGGTTCGGGGTCGTAAGGCGCAAATCAAAGGTAGTTACTACTGCTCCGGTCTTCTCGTCAACATCGCGACGAGAAACATACACTCCCGGTTCAAGAACCCGATGATCAACGGAAAAGCTTGCAATGCGCTCCATGTAGCCTCCTTACGCTTAGAACCTTGCGAATTCAACTTTAATACCCTGAGATTCGGTTATTGCCTCAAAGCTATTTTTTCAAAACTTCAGTTATTCTCTTCTAAGGATACCGCACGGGGCTCAGATCAAAAAGACCGGAGCTTTGCAACGCACAGCCATCTCCTACCTCATGCCATCCCACTCTGCCAGAAATCTGTCGACAAACCCCTTCATATACGCTTCGCGGGTGCTGCCTATTTTGCGCGCCGACCGGGTATTGAGCAGCGGCACCAAATTAAAGAGCTTCTCGTAAAAGTGATTCAACGAGCTTGAGATATGATTGCGATATTCCTCGCCGCTCATATCCGGCACAGGCGCCTCATCCGGGTCGTATAACGCGCGGTTATGGCTGCCACCGTACGCAAACGTACGCGCAATCCCGATGGCTCCCAGGGCATCAAGGCGATCGGCATCCTGCACGCAGGCGCCTTCAATCGTTGACGGCTTCACGGAATCCGTTCCGGCATACGATACCTCGTCAATTGCCTTTACGATCGCAAGAAGCTCTTCCTCCGCAACACCCTGTTTGCGCAGAAATGCCCTTGCACGGTCTTTGTCCTTGGCGGTCTCGGGCGAAAGCTTTCGGTCATCAACATCATGGAGAAGCGCTGCAAGCGCCACGATCTGCTCGTCAGCGCCTTCTTCCTGAGCCAGCCGAATCGCCATTTTATAGACCCGCAGCGTATGAAAATAGTCGTGTCCGCTTGCATCACCCGCAAAGACGTCTTTTACATAGTCAATTGCACGTGCAATGATGTCTTGGTTCATGAGACCTTCTTGCCTTACTTTGATGTCTTTTTGCCGCATACACGGTCAATGAGAACATATATGTATCCGATAATTATAAAAATGACGAGAAGAACTCCAATGGTCGCAAGCACCGTTGGGATACCGAGCTTGTCAAAATCCATAAACCCATAAGGCCAGCGCGTGGTTTCCTGCACTCGTACGCCGCACAGGCTCACGAGTGTTGTAATGTAGGCAAAGTATGCCAGCGGATATAAGGGCCACAGCAGTGGTTCTTGTATTTTCATGGTTGGTTTTTCATCGAAAATAAGCCAATCGAGAACAGCGCAGAGCGGAATAAGGTCGTGCAGGACAAAGTTATTCGGATTGAAAACTCCATTCTTAAAAACGCCGCCGTGATCGAGCAAGAAATACGCCACAAGTCCGGTCACCGTAATACCAAGCATAAGGGTGTGCTTGAGCTTTGGAAGCCACGGCTTCTGTCCGAGCTCTCGATTTTTGTGAATTTGCACGATGTTGCACCAGTAATACAGCACCGTTGCGAGGTTTGAGATATTGGTAAAGTACAGAAAGAAATTGCCATGAAACGTCAGCTTAAACAGTCCGATTGAGTTGACAAGAGCCATCGTTCCCACAATAGCGATGAACAACTTAAACGCGCATGACGCACCGCGAGATTTAATAAGCATGCATCCTCCTCAAGAGCTTGCTGTTTGCCCGTTGATTCTACACGTTTTCTTTTCTTGCAACAGCTTGTCTTTAAGGTGGAAAACTTGACGTATTGAAGCTCTAGCATTATCGCTTACTAATAAGCGAGCCAGATATGTTGATATCCGGCTGCAGAGACTACAGGACGTACACGTTCTTACTACATTACCGAGGCCTTGGAGAATGCTATCGATGAGTTTGAGCATGAAGCTGAACTCATAAAGAATGACACTGCTCCAAAACTCGGGGCATTGACAATCTTGCAATGCTTACAGTTTTCCCTGTTGCATACTTTTATCTTGCGTACGGTATGGGCAATCACTTTAGTAAGTTTGGCACAAAGTTTGAGCTTTCCTATGGCATTTACCTCTGGGCTTTTCCAATTCAGCAAGCGCTAGTTCTGTATTTTCCATCATGGCACCCTTATACAAATGCGCTGGTTGCAGCTTTATTAGCAACTTTTGGGGCATTTGTTAATCATTATGTTGTAACCAAGCCGCTCGGAAAATATCTAAAAGAACGTCGTCAGAAGGCCCATAAAGAGCAGAAATCTTCCGAAGAATAATAGAGTGCCGAGAAGGTAACCTACGCGCTATTCCGCTTATATCACCGCAGTAATTGCGGCAACAAGACCAAAGAGGATACCAGGAGCGTTAGCGATGATGATAGGAATGTCTCGCTCTTTCTTGAAAGCGCCATAAAAAACCCAAACGGTGCAGTTGATCATTGCAACTAGTGGCTGGATAAAACTGCCCTTGTTTCCTGCAAGGTTATTTGTAATCTGGGGAATAAGAAACATACATCATGACTGATAGAATGCTGCCAAGTTGCCCCAGCTTGTTGAAGAAGTTTTCATCGAACTTAATAGCGTGCTTTTCCGTCATGTAAGGTAACCTCCAATGCCTAACAAATAGACTGCCGATCCATACCCAATTACTAAATAGAATATTCGCTAGTTCGTTGCTGAATAACTTGCATCAATCCATTGGCAGAGCTCATCAAAGTTAACGGATCCATCTAATAGTATAGAAAGCCAATGCTCTTTATTCATGTGATATGCAGGTAGTTTGATTACCAGTCATAATCAGATAATTTGCATAATAGCAGCTAGATTGATTGTTATTTTGTTTTGTGTCCTAAAATGTCCTAATTGCCTGTAGTCTTTTTCGCACGATATTTCATCCAGGCAGCAGCTACGATATCGGCGAATTGCTGCCATTGAGGGCGGTCGTAGTGGATTTCACCTACGTTCTTTCCGACATGTCCCATCATCTTTTCAACCATATCTTCGTCGATTCCGAGTTCCCATCTGTATATCGTCCGCCAAGAATTACGGAGATTGCCGGTCGGGATGTATTTTAGACCACATTTTTTCAGGTCTTTTTTCCAAGACGTACGAAAGACGGGTTGTCCTATTGGTTGACCGTACCCTTTATCTGAAAGCCACTGACTCTCTATGTCTAAAATATCTAATGACCAAGGTTCGGGGATTATCACAGGACGCCTACTCTGTGGATTTTTAAGAGTAGATAAAACGTTGCCAGAGTTGTCTACCTGACGTTCAATGCTGACGATGGCAAGTGTCATATCTTCGTGCCTGTAAGCGCTCACATCGTCAGAGCGTACTCCCAGCGCTTCACCAACCCTGCATGATCCGATTCCACATAAGACAGCGGCAGGATAGGCAACAGAGCCTTTTAGGGCTGTTAGGACACTCTCAAGCTCAGAGAGCGAGTAAACAGTTTTATCTCGTGCTGTTTTTTGCCGAGGAAGCCTATAGGAAGCGCTAGCTGGATTAGCAGATATAATCTCAAATAATACGCACTTGTCTAAAACTTGTTTCAGCACTCTCAAAGACGAAGAAGCAATATCGTAAGTCATGGTAGGCAGCCATTCCTGAATATCTAGAGGTCTGATTGCCGTGATCGGCATATTTCCAAAAACTGGTTCTATATGAACTTTCCACCGGCTCACATAACCTTGATAGGTGTTTTGAGATAAGTCTTTTGAGTCCAAACGCTCTGTGATTTCCGGGAGCCACCATGCTTCATAAGCTTGTTTCAAGGTCGGTACAGGCTTATCTCGGCTGTGCTCGATGCGTCTTTGAGCTAAGACTTCATCGGCTTGCTTTCTGGTGCCATAGACGGTCTCAGAGTGTCTTGTGAACCCCCTACCGTCTCCTGTGTCAGCCATATAGCGAATCCGGCGCTTACCTTGCCCCATTGATTGATTAGAACCCCATGAAGAGCGTTTCCGTGTCATAATATATTCACCTTCTGTGTCTGAGTTGTGAAGGTTGCCCCCTGTTGTGTCTTGGCGGACGCAGGGGGCATAATTTTTACTTACGCTCCATCTTTATGGTCTTGGTCGTCCCCATGGCCGTGAAATCAAAGGAAAGAACGCCGTTTTCATACTTAAAGTCCTTGGTCTTGTCCTGAGAACCCATGATCGACTTAGAGAGAGCTTCTGTATCAGCTTCGCTTGTGAAGTTGTACTTATTGTCTGTAGTGTCTGGAGCAGGTACGGTCCCCTGCCAGTAGAGCATCTTGGTATCTTCCTTGACACTGACAAGATAGATAGTGATAGTCCCATCCTTAATCTCTGCTTCCATGGTAGAGGTCGCCGGATCGGCGGAATTGGTGGCCTGCCAGGTGCCGTCAAGGCTCAAAGGCTGCTTTTGCTCTTGCTTTTGTTCTGTTGCTGTAGACCCCTGATTAGAGCTTGTCGGAGCACCACCACAACCCCCTAAGGCCCCCGCAAGGAGGATACTTGTCCCGAGCAGTGCAAGCTTCTTACATTTCATGATCGAAATCCTTTCTTTTTGCTTTGTTTGTAACCAAAACGGTTACAAAACCAACGTTACCTTAACCATATCTTTATATCGCAATCACCAAAGGAGGACTTATGGATAATCTCGATTCTAAAAACCTCATGCACTGTTCAATCTACCTTCAAATTATCATGGTTCAACTAAGTGTTTTAATTGGCTTTCTATTTACAACATGGCTCCTGCGCTAACATTACTTAAAGAGCTGATTGATTAAAGTAACAACAACGCCAACAATAATTCCGGATATGATGCTCATTATCCATGCTTGGCGCTTTGATACCATATCTTCTCGCTTTTCTTGCTGCTTTTCTTTGGATGCTGCTTCTTTGTCAGCAAAGTAGTTTAGAGCTCTGCTAGACAGTCGGACATAACTTCCTCCACCGTGGAATTTATGTACCTGAGAAAACATGTCGTTTTCTTCCAATTCTTGAAATGGGAGCGTTCTTGAATCAGCTCCCATCACTTGTCCTTCAGAGTCTTTTTTCTCAATTAGCTCATGAAGCAAGCTCTCAGCTTCCGGTGACATATTTCTTCCCCTCCTTAAATCTCAAAGCCAAACGGGACCATGTACCATACGACTTGTCCTATTACAGTTACAGGGTCTGTGTCAGGTTCGTTGTAGTCATATATCTGAGGTCTAAAGGTTGGATCATTGCTATCAGGTATTAGCTCATAGCCATTCTCAAGAACTCTTACACGCTTAATAGTGGCGTCAAAGCCATTGACACATACTGCATACGCCTTCATGGGACGCTCTACGGTATCACAAGGGTTTATAAGCGCATAGCAGCCGTTAGGAAGTACTCGATTCATCGACTCCCCCGCCACTTTCAAAAGGAAGGCTTTAGGATAGCTATTATGAACTTCGGCGGGGATATCGTAGGTATCTTCTACCGCAATCATTTCTATAGGAGTGCCAGCTGCAATGCTTCCAAGAAGTGGAACAGGCACTGTTTCACAGATTTCTTCTGGATCAGGGTTAGAGGTCATTCCAAGAAGATATGAAAGAGTGACATTTAATACCTGGCTAATCGCTATGAGCTTGTCTGTACGTATATTTACCTGTCCGACTTCATATCTTTGAACAGTTTGTTGAGTAGTACCCAATGCGTCAGCAAGTTCTTGCTGTGTCATACCTCTAAGCTTCCGAGCTTCCGCAACTTGGTATTTCATATACCGCTCACCTCCAAAAACATACCGTTTGTGTGATGTTTATTTTTACACAAAAAATGTGTTGCATCAAACACATATTGTGTGTATATTACTCATTGTGGAAACACATTATACGTGTATTTGAAAGGAGGTACTCACATGAGGATGAACATGAAAGCAGAGCGCGCTAGAACAGGACTTACCGCCGAAGAGGTCGCGAAACGCATCGGAGTCTCAGTAAACACGCTGCTCCGATGGGAGTCTGGTCAAAATGTTCCGCTTGCAGAGAACTTGATGCATCTGGCACAGCTCTATAAATGCTCACCTGACTATCTGCTAGACACAAAAAATGGAGAAACACATTCTATGTGTTATAGCCACTAATCACTACCGCACCTTGAAAACCGAATA
>ERZ773042.529-NODE-529-length-26094-cov-10.605822_pt1 | contig 26094 bp, 23 predicted proteins | sample MGYA00511664_ERZ773042 | MGnify/ENA primary metagenome ERZ773042 (study PRJEB29015, sample SAMEA2737984) | human oral metagenome | biome: human oral; feature: human-associated habitat; material: dental | place: China | collected 2036 ... | reverse complement strand
GTTTCCGTGCCGTCATGGATACGCGCCTGAACGAAACGATGCGGATTTTGACGGTCGCGACGCTCGCGCTAACGATTCCGACGATGCTTGCCGGGCTATTTGGCATGAATGTCGACTTCCCGTTTGATACGCACGGCGTGATGGCATTCTGGATTATCGTCGCCGCGAGTATCATCACGGCGATTGCGACGGGATATTATTTCTTGAAGAAACGCTAGCGTCTCGTAATTCGTTTATGCTTGCATGCCGGCAGGCGGTGCGTTATGATGACTCGAGTTCGCGAGCTGCGCGTGATATATAATGATAGCCAAAAGGTCGAGCGCGCAAAATCATGGCGAGCCGAATCGTGCAAATGCACGTACTAATAGGAGAGGATATGTTAATAGCTGTATCGTTTGCGCCTAGCCGCAGCAGGCGAATTGCGGTGGATATATTGCCCGCGGTGTGGCAGCGGTATATTGTATACTGATTGCGGTAGCGGTATGAAAAACACCCTGGTTGCAGGGTGTTTTCGCATACATGATTCTTCGGCGGCTAGTTTTCGCGTGGTAGTGCAATACCGTGTTCTTTGAGCGCAGGAACGATGACGTATTTTTCGAAGTCGTCGGCGTTCGCCCAGACGTATGTTGCGTTTGAGTCGGTCTTGCTTGTCGAGATGATTTTACCGTTTGAAACTTTTTGATTGCCGACGTCTTTTTTGCCGATAAAGAGCGCTGGCGTCCCGCCGACACCGGCTTTCGCGCCGACAGCGAGGTCGTAGTCGATTTTTTTGCGGATTGAAGCGCTATCAAGATGTTCAGAAAACTTATCTTTGTTAATACCAAGCTCTGCTGCGAGCGACACGAAATAATTCGTGCGCGCTGCGCCCGTTAGTTCGACCCAGTTGCTGCGCTGCTCAAATAATTTATCGTGCATTTCCCAATATTTGCCTTCTACGCCAGCTGATTCGGCAGCGGCAGCGGCAGCAAGCGCATTTGGATGCGCATTCGTCAGCGGATAATTACGGAAGACGTAGCCGATTTGCCCTTTATATTTTTCGACGACTTTTTTGATGATCGGATGCGCTGAATTACAGCCCGGGCATTGGAAATCGGCGTACTCAAACAAAATCACTTTGCTTTTCATATTGCCGTAGGTGTGGTCGGCGATATTACCGTTATCGGCAGCAGCGGTTTGTATAGCGGTAGGGTCGACATTTGCCACGTTTACTTTGTTGTTGCGCGACAAATAAATCAATCCGCCGATAATCGCCACGCAGATTGCGGCAAAAATAATCCAGGCTCGCTTTGTCATAATCCTCCTTCGTTTCTCTTTGTAAAGTATAGCGCGCCGAGCCTCGCCAAGCAAGCGATACTGCGGTACAATGAAAGTATGCAGACGCTTTGGGTTTTGATTTTCGCCGCGCTGTTTCTCGCGCTCGTTGCGGTAGCAAGTATATCGCCGCGGCGTACCGTATTATCGTCGTATGAATTGCAGCGCCGGCGGGCGACGGGCGACGTGTCGGCGGCAGAAGAACTGCGGCGCAGCTTGCTCATCAATGATATACTATCACTGCAGAAAGCGGTTGAAGCACTGTTGCTGGTTTGCGCGGTGCCGTGTGCAATTATGGCATTCGGCTGGCTGGCTGGCGTGCTGATTGCGGTATTTGTAGCGCTCGGATACGGTCGTATTGCGCATAACGGTATGCTAGCAGCTGTCGCTGACCGATATTATATGATGCTTGAGCCGAAGTTACTGCAGTTCGTTGAACGTTATCCGAGCGTCGGTAAACTATTGCGGAGCGTCGCGACGCCGCCCGAAGCGAGTCTACTCAGTTCGCGCCAGGAATTAGAGCATTTGGTAAAAGAATCGGGCACGATTTTGACCGCTGACGAAAAACGCCTTATCAAAAGCACGCTCCATTTTAGTAATAAAACAGTTGAAGAAGTCATGACGCCGCGCGGCGTGATTGATGCAGTGAAAAAAGACCAGCTAATTGGACCGCTTTTACTTGACGAGCTGCACAAGACCGGACACAGCCGCTTTCCGGTCATGGATGGCGATATTGATCATATCGTCGGCGTGCTCTATATCCGTGATTTGCTGACGCTTACGGACAAGCGCTCGCACCGCGCAGAGACGGCGATGGAGCGAAAAGTTTATTGCATCAATCAAAATCAAAAACTTGAAAAAGCTCTGTCGGCGTTTATCAAGACGCGCCATCATTTGTTCATTGTCGTGAATGATTACCGCGAAACGGCAGGTGTCGTTACGATTGAAGATGTCATTGAAGCTCTGCTCGGGCGTAAAATTGTCGATGAAGATGATGTCGTTGTCGATTTGCGCGCCTTTGCAGCAAAAAATCCGCGCCACAACAATAAAAGTTCGGCAGCGACCGACGTTTGATGGTATACTAAAGGCGTAATACATGCAGTATGTTTCTGTTTTTATTCAAGTTGCAGTACTCGTGATGTTGGCGGCGATTTGCTCCGGGCTGAATATCAGCCTGATGTCATTGTCGCTCGGCGATCTGCGGCGCAAGGCAAAGCTTGGCAACCGTGCGGCGAAAAAAGTGTTGCCTCTGCGGCGCGACGCTCATTTGTCGCTTGCGGCAATCTTGTTTTCAAATATGGCAGTGGTGTCGGGTAGTTCGCTATTGTTGGAGCATCATTTTAACGGCTGGATTGCCGGCATTGCGACAACGTTGCTCATGGTAGTGTTCGGCGAAGTGCTTCCGCAAGCGATTTTTATCAAATCTGCACTGAAAACCTGCGCGTTCTTTGCACCGCTGATCCGCGTGATGATTATTGTCGTTTATCCGGTGGCGAAACCGCTGGCGTTGCTGCTCGACCATCTGGTTGGCGTTGAACACCGGCGATTGCTGACGCGTGCTGAGCTTGGTCTGCTGATCAGCGAGCATAAAATCGGCAGCAAAAGCGAACTTGATGGCGGTGAAGTTGAAATTATTCAGAGTACGCTGCAATTAAGCGAAAAAACCGTGAGAGAGATCATGACGCCGATCAAGATGGTGCAATGGCTGACGCTTGATACGATTCTCGACGAGCGCATGGTGAACGAAATTATTGCGCGCGGCTATAGCCGCATTCCGGTATTCGACGATAAGCTGACAATGTGCCACGGCGTGCTGCTCGCAAAAGACATGATTAATATTGACTTTGATGACAATCCGGTGCCGCTTTGGTGTTTTCCGCTCCATAAGACGCGTATGGTCGGGGCGCGGACAGCGCTTGATACAATGTTTCATAAATTCCGGCGGATTGGGTCGCATTTGGTGCCGGTTGAGCAGAACGACCGAATTATTGGTATCGTGACAGTGGAAGATCTGCTTGAAGAGACGATTGGACACGAGATTGCCGATGAAATTGACCGCGATTTGCACAGGAATTAGCACTCTACTTGTATGAGTGCTAGCAGTGCGTTATAATAACGAAAGGCTATGGCAAAAAGAGATTATTATGAAGTGCTTGGCGTTAGTAAAGGCGCGAGCGAAGACGAAATCAAAAAGGCTTTCCGTAAGTTGGCGGTTAAGTATCATCCAGACAAGGCGGGCGGCGATGAGGCGAAATTCAAAGAAATCAATGAAGCCTACGAGGTATTGAAAGACAAGCAAAAACGCCAGCGCTACGATCAATTTGGGCATGCGGGCGTTGGCGGCGCTGCTGGCGGTGGCGCAAGCGGCGGCAATCCATTTGAAGGCTTTAATTTCAACGGGCAAGATATTCATTTTGACTTTGGCGGCGGCGGTGCATTCGGCGATATTTTCAGCCAGTTCTTTGGCGGCGCGGGCGGTAGCCGGACGGCAGGCGAGGCGCGCGGGCGCGATGTCGAAACGCGCGTGACATTGAGCTTTGAAGAGGCAATTTTCGGCAAAGACGTGACGCTATCGCTAACACTTAATGATGTGTGCAGCCACTGCCACGGCACGACGGTTGAGCCTGGTTTTGAGCTAAAAGAATGTCCGACGTGCAAGGGTGCGGGGCAGCAAATTCGCGTGATGAACACGATGTTTGGTCCGATCCAGCAAGCGGTGACCTGCGAAACCTGTCATGGGCGCGGTAAAGTCCCGGAAAAAGAGTGTACGCGCTGCCACGGCACGGGCGTTGAACGGCGCGAGCAAGACATTACGGTGAAGATTCCGGCTGGGATTGACGACGGCGCGACGATTCGTTTGCGCGAACACGGCGAGGCTGTTGCCGGCGGTGTGCGTGGCGATTTGTATGTGCACGTACGCGTGCGGGCGCATAAAAAATTCACGCGCGAAGGTGATCTGATTTTAAGTGAAGAGCATATCTCGATGGTTGATGCAGCACTCGGAACAGAGATTGACGTTGAGACTGTCGACGGTATTATCACGATGAAGGTACCAGCCGGTACGCAGTCGGGTACGGATTTCAAGCTGTCCGGTCACGGCGTGCCGCATTTGCGGAGCGATCGCCGCGGACCGCACATCGTCAGCGTCATTGTTGATACGCCAACGAAATTGACAAAGAAACAGCGCGAGCTGCTTGAAGAATTTGATGCCGCAAAGCGGCGCGGGATATTCTCGTAGGGTTACGCGGATCGCAATAAATTGCAAGCCGCTGAAAATGAGAGTATCTAACTAGTATTTCTCTCAGTTTTGCTATACTAAGAGTAACCGCAAAGAGGAGGCAGCATGGGATTTCTATTTTTTGTCACAACAGTTGTTCTCGCTATTTTGTTGTCGCAAAAGAGCAGCCAGGCGAAGCGTACGGTTGACCCGATGAGCGCATCGTACCGCCAGGGCTATTGGGATGGCGTGCGCGCGGCCGAGCAAGGTGCGGCGCATTCGCCTGAAATGCCTAGTGTCGCCGTATTGCCCGTTACGCCCGAACCAGCCAAAAAATTTGCGACGGCAGATGAGAGTGGTAGTAATACGCCCGTGGACGAATCAGATTCAGTTGCTTCATCCCGGAATAAGCCTGCTCTAGCGAAAGAGCATGCTGTACCCGCGCCGGTGCAGCCGCCGCCTTCAGTAGGTTATGTTGTCCCACCGCCGCACAGTAGCGCTCCGTTGCTGCAGCCGTCATCGCATGTAACGATTAATATTGCGCTGTATGTTGCTGTTTTGTTGCTCGTATCTGGTATTATTTTGTTGGCGCAGACATTTGCACTTGCACCGTGGCTGCGTATGGTGCTTGTGTGGCTGCTGATCGTCGCATCGTACGCAGCGGGTTTTGTGTTACAAAAGCATATTCCGATGATTCGCCCAGCGGCGCTGGCGCTTGTCGGTACGGCGCTTGCAAGTATTCCGGTGGCGGGTATTACGATGTACGCGCTCGTGTTGCATGATGCTGCCCTGTGCTGGTTTATTACATCGCTTATCGGTGTGGTAATGTACATGTTCGCTGCCATTACGTTCAAAAATCAATTCTTATCGTATATTTCTATCTTGTCGCTCTTTACGGTGTCGATGTCGCTGCCGGCGCTGGTTGGTGCGCAATTGGCATGGTATTACGTTGTGATGATTGCGTTTGGCGGCGCGATGACGCTCTTGAGTTACGCAAAGATTCCAGGCGTGCCGAAATTGTTCGTGCAGCCAATCTATACGTCAAGCTTGGTGGCGGTGCCGTTAGCACTTTTCGCAGCGACCGTTTCGGCGGCAGCACTAAGCGTTTCAGAATATACGGTGGTGCTCGTTGCCGGGTTGCTCTACTATATTGCACAAGCACTAGCAGCGTCGGATAAATCGGTACGCAATTATGCGGAATTTTCAGCGCGATTGCTCACGCTGGTGGCGGCGGGTACTGCTGCGGCGTGGGCAAGCGGCACGTCGTATATCGCGATAAGCTTGTCGGTGGCGCTTGCGGCGTTGCTTAATGTGATTGTGTCGCTCCGCTACTTGCCTGTCGGCGGTGTACGAGCGTCAATTCACGAGGCAATGCTATGGATTGGCTTTTTCACGGCGGCGTTCGTCGCGCCGTTGCTTGCGTCGGTTCCATCTTTATCGAGGAGCGACGCCGCGCTGGCGCATCCAGAAGCGATACCGCAGCTAGTGGAATTAGTGCTTGCTATGGTGCTGTCTTTGTTCGCGGCGGCGCGATTGCGTCGCTACGGACTGTTGTGGCCGGCGGTATATATTATTACAGTACCGCTATTGATTGTTGTGAATAATATCGTACATATATCGTACGATGTATACATCACGATCTACATGGCGTGTGTTATAGCGGTACTCGCGCTGCGCTTATTAATGAAACAGCTTACGCCAAGCGCTGGTGCGCTTGTCTACGTGTCGATGAGTATATGGTTATTGTTTGCGGTATTCTACATAGCTATGTATGAGCTCGCACTGGGGCATGATGTCTCATGGCGGTATGTCGGCTGGTGGGTGCTCCTTGCGGCGGCGTTTTACTATATTGTCGCGGTTGAAAAACTGCGCTGGATGGTATTGTGTGCGCATGGCGCGACGTTGGCGGCGGGGTGGTTACTATGCGCTAAGTGTAGCTTTAATGCTGCGCAAACTGTCGTAACGCTTGGCGGCGGACATAGCGCTACGGCGATTGCGTTAGCGGAGTATTTCCGCTGGCGCAACCATGTTTCGCGCACCGCGGCGATGTATCGATGCGCCGCGATTGGATATGGCGCAATTATCGGTCTCGCGGTGCTCGCGATGAGTATGGCGAATGAATGGCGCCTGCTAGCGTGGCTGCCGATCGTGGCGATAGGCGCGCATGGGGCGTACCGCCAAAAGGAAATCGTGATGATGTATGCACTTCATACAGTGCTTGTCGTACAGATACTGCTTGCCGGTATCGCGTGCAATTTATCGTATGTAGAAATTTGCGCACTGGCGGCGTGGTTGCCGTTTGTAGGATTTGGGGCGGTGAGTGTGCTGATGCGCGCGGCAAATCGTGCTACCGCCAAGACAAAAACATGGTGGCGGTCTGGTGTGGCATGCGCATTAACGTTCGGCAGTTTTGCATTGTTGTCAAATCAAACTCACTTGATGCGCTCAGCGGGGTGGTTGGCGGCAGTAGCAGCAATGTATATGCTTGTATACGTTGTGCGGCACGTTACGTTATTGTATGCCGGTAACGTGATGAGTGTTATATTAGTGGCATTGTTGTGCGCATGGTGCAGCGTATCGTTTAGTGGTGCGCTTGTAGCTATTGCGACGTTTGGATTGATTGGATTCTACGGTGCAGGGTGGTTGTATCGTTTGTGGCGCGGTACCGGGCGAGTGTGGAACGCAATGCTCGTGTCAAGCTTAACGGTGGCTAGTTTGGCTGGGCTATTGGCATTACTATCGTCGGACATAGCTATCGTAGCGGGCGCGGCAGCGATTCTGGCTGGCGCCGGAGTTGTATTTGGTATACAAAGCTATGAAATGAAGCAGCTGGGATTCGTGGAATGCGGCATTATTGTCGCGATGCTTGGTGCGCAGCGCTTGCTGTGTGCGGCGCTTCCTGATACGCACGCGCTCGTGTATACGCATCTTTGGGCGCTTGTCGCGGCGGCATTGTATGCTGCATATTATGCGTGCAAACGTCCAATAGAGAGCATGTGTCATCTAGTAATACTATTATGTCTCGTGACGATTCCAGGCTTGGCTGCCGCGTTGATTGATGGCGGCTGGTATCAATTACTATTTCTCGTTGAACACGCGGCGGTCGTTATTATGGGCGTAGCGACTGCGCGTAAGCTCACGTCAATCTGGGGCGCGGTCGGCGTAACGGTGGCGATTCTCTACATGCTGCGCGAATTTCAGGCGCTCTTAAACATTACGATCGGGCTGTTCGTGCTAGCGGCTGTGATTTTTGCGATCGTGCGTGCGAATCATAAAAAACGTATATAGACGAAACGGTACGGTAAATGAATTGACACAAAACGAATATAATTATAAAGTAGCACTATGAATGGCGAAAAAGTCATCATCGGGCGGACAGAACATATTGTTATTCCGAGCGAGAGCGCGCGCAAGATCCGCGTGAAAATTGATACGGGTGCGGACCGGTCGTCAATTTGGGCGTCAAATATTGCCATGAGCAGCGACGGCGAGCTCTCATTTACGCTTTTTGCGCCGGAATCAAAATTTTATAGCGGTACGGTGTACCGGACGAAAAACTTTGAGGTGAGCAGGGTGCGCAGCGCGCATGGCGACTTGCAAGTGAGATTTCGTGTGTACCTGACGATAATTTTAGGCGGTAAGAAAATCCGCGGCACATTTACGCTGGCTGATCGGTCGAAGAATAAATATCCGGCGCTGATTGGCTGTAAGATCTTGAATAAGAAATTTCTGGTAGATGTGTCAAAGGGGTTCATTCGGGAAAATAGATCAGACGACCTCACTCAAGAATTGAAACGCGATCCGAAAGCCTTTTTTGAAAAATATTATCATAATAATCCGAGAGGAGATATTATCTGATGAAAATCGCTATTCTATCTAATGGTCCCGGAAACTATTCGACGAAACGGCTCAGAGAAGTTGCGAAGGCGCGCGGACATACGGTGCGTATCATCAAATACAAAGAATGCTACGCTTCAATTGAGCAAAATAATCCAGTCGTGAGTTACCGCGGCGAAGACTTAAGCAGCTACGACGCAATGATTCCGCGTATCGCCAGCTATATGATGCGCTACGGGACGGCAATTGTCCGCCAAATGGAAATGCAGGGCGTATGGACGATTTCTAGCTCCATCGCGATTACGCGCAGCCGCGACAAACTACGCTCGACGCAGTTGCTTGCTCGAGCAGGTGTAGGAATCCCGAAAACGGTGTTTAGTCGTAACTCGACCGATATTGACGATTTGCTTGAAAAGCTTGGCGGTACGCCAGTAATTATCAAATTAGCGCGCGGCACGCATGGCAACGGCGTCGTGCTTGCGGAGAGTAAGAAGGCGGCGAAATCGGTGCTGCAGGCTTTTTATCTTACGAATGAAGACGGCACAAACGTATTGCTGCAAGAGTTCGTGAAGGAATCGGCGGGAACGGATATTCGCGCGTTTGTTGTCGGCAGCCGCGTTGTGGCGAGCATGCGGCGCCAGAGCTTGGATGATGATTTCCGCAGCAACTTGCACAAGGGCGGTGCCGGTACAGCAATTAAATTAACCGATGAAGAGCGTAAAATGTGCGTGAAAGCGGCGCGGGCGATGAACTTGACTGTTGCCGGCGTTGATTTCATGCGTTCGGCGCGTGGACCGTTGGTGCTGGAGGTAAATGCTAGTCCAGGCTTCGGTATTGAAAAAATCACAGGGCGCGATGTGGCGACACCGATCATTGAGTACATTGAGCGTAACGCCAAGCGGCGGCCGAGGAAAGACAAGGTCGGAGCGTAACGGCTGGCGATGCTTAGCTGTGCAGCAATTAGCTTACGCTTTTAATTTTATAATATGCGAAGAGTGCTATAATTAAAGGGTAAGAGATTCAAGAACGGAGGGTTGTATGTCTACTGGTGCTATAGATACGGTGAGTATCGCTCGTACTTTTGATATAAATCTCATTTATGCTCGTCGTGTCTTTCAGTCTATCTCCGCGGCTTACGACGCCAAAGAAATACAAAATCTCATAGCACAAAAACCAAAACCATTTGTAAAATGGGTCGGTGGTAAGCGCCAGCTACTTAAGCAGTTTCGTGATCTAGAGCTATACCCTCCAGAGTTTTTTGATCCTATAGAAAATACGTATTACGAACCATTTGTTGGTGGCGGTGCAGTATTCTTTGATCTTTTACCGGAACATGCAGAGCTTTCGGATCTAAATAGGGAGTTGGTTATAGCATACAACGTTATTAAAAATAACGTTGACGAACTAATAGAATTACTCAAACAACACAGGTATGACAAGGAATACTATCTTGATATTCGAGCTAAAAATATTGATGAACTACAAGATATAGAAATTGCTTCTCGTTTCATCTTTCTAAATAAGACTGGTTTTAATGGCTTATATCGTGTTAATAGAAAAGGACAATTTAACGTGCCGTTTGGTCGTTACAAGAATCCTGTTATTTGCGATGAAGAAAACTTACGGCGCGTTTCAAAAGCATTACAAAACGTGACTATCAAGCATCAGGATTATTCATCAGTGTTGAAGAGCGCGAAAAAAGGCGATTTTATTTATTTTGATCCTCCGTATTATCCGCTTAATCAAACGTCATCATTTACAGCATATACTTCTGAAAAGTTTCTTGAGAAAGAACAGATAGAACTCCGAAATACTTTCATAACACTACATAAACGGGGCTGTTATGTAATGCTATCCAATTCGGATACTCTGTTTATCAATGATTTGTATGCAAATATAGATGGCGTAACGATTCATAAAATTATTGCGGGACGGGCGATAAACTCAAAGGGTTCTCGGCGTGGTAAAATAACAGAGGTGTTAGTAACAAATTATTAGACTATGAAAAAAGATTTTAACTATTTAGTATCAACATTTAGAAGTTCAATTAAAACGTGGGATTATTTCGTGAACTGGAATAAAGTTTTTGCGAACGGCGCTGAGTTGGAGATAACGTTAAATAAATTGAACTATCTGCTTGGTAAAGATAATTTACGTAATGAATTCCGCAAGCTTTATCAATCAAATCCAGATATTATTAAAGCATTGCCTGTGTTGCTTGCGGTACGTGAAAATAAATTAGAAATATATGATAAGACAACAAGAGGGTCGACGTTTTATAATTTTTTACAGCCGGAAGACAACTACGAAAAATACTATGAGTTTTTGGAAAGATCGGGGTTGGTAAGATTATTCCAGCGTGATGGTATTAAGAATCTCGTCGACTATGTTGTTGGTGTTGAGGTTGGACTTGATAGTAATGGTCGCAAAAATCGGGGCGGCTCGCTCATGGAGGATATCACGGGCGCGTTTGTTGCGGACTTTTGTGAAAAGAACGACTTTGAGCATTTACCACAAGCCCGCGCTAGTGTGATAAAGGCGAAGTGGGGTTTTGAAGTAAAGGTAGACAAATCGGAGAGGAGTTTTGACTTTGCGGTATATAATCCTCGAAATAACAAATTAAAGCTTTTCGAAACGAACTTCTATAATGGTGGCGGCTCAAAGCTGAAGGCTGTTTGTGGTGAGTTCCGTAATCTAAACGATGAGCTGAAAGCGCAAGATATTGATTTCATCTGGATAACAGACGGCTTAGGCTGGCGTACGGCTAAACGCCCGCTTGAAGAAGTGTTTAATCATAATGACTACGTTTTTAATCTTTACATGCTCAATAACGGTGCATTAAATGGCTTATCGTGGTAATGAATAAAATCAAAAAATTACACCCTGACAAGTTTGAGCTAGAGTGCACAACAGTTTGGGCTTTTCCTCGTCGTGGCAATTGGGCGACACACAAGTCTGATTGGCGCGGAAACTGGTCGCCTGAGGTTGTGCGTAATCTTATCTTGCGCTATTCGGAAGAAGGCGACATATTGCTAGATCCAATGATTGGCGGCGGAACAACTGCTATAGAAGCAAAAATACTCAATCGTCATATCGTATGTTCTGACGTTAATGATAAGGCTTTGGAGCATACAAAAGTTTCGTTGGAGTTTGAGGTGGATAATAACGCGTGGCAAAAAATAGCCAAACGTGATGCGCGTAATTTAAAAAAAGCAAATGATGAGAGTGTTGATTTTATACTAACTCACCCTCCGTATGCTGATATCATTAAATATAGCAACGGAGAGCTGAGTAATGATTTATCCAACATTCATGACATTGACGTGTTTGCCGATGAAATGGAGAAAGTCGCATATGAGCTGTATCGAGTTCTTAAAAGGGACAAATACTGCGCTATCTTAATCGGCGATACTCGTCGCAACAAGATGTATCAGCCTATAGCGTATAAAGTTATGGATAGGTTTATGAGAGTTGGTTTTCAACTGAAAGAAGATATTATCAAGCGACAGTTTAATTGCAAAGCGACTGGTTTTTGGGTAAAAAGATCTCAGGAAAGCAATTTTTTGTTGATTATGCATGAGCATTTATTTGTGTTTCAGAAAATATAGGATTGCATCGTAAGATGACTAAACAATATGTCCGCTGGTTGATATAAATTTTATGAAAAGCTTAATACTGCTCATGCTAAAATAGCAATATGACCTATCTCATCATTCTGGGAATCTATCTCGCGATTTTATTTGCGGCAGCATGGCTGAGCCGGCGAAATTTAGGCGTGCCGACATTAGCGCTCGCGGCAGGCGCGTTGCTTGCGGATGCGTGGGCGAGCAGCTTAGCGCCGGTCGTGGCGCAAGCGGGGCTTGTTTTGACGAAGCCGCCGCTGACAAGCGTGGTGGCGGCGGTGTTGACGCTGTTGCCGGCGCTCATCGTGATGGTGCGGGCGGGACGCGCGTCGTCTCGGTGGCATAGCGTTACGGGAGCGTTTGTCTTTGCAGTTTTTGCAGTCATGCTGACGTACGGCGCATTTCGCGCTGCGGTCGAGATGGACGATGCAAGCCGGCAGTACGCGACGTATATTATGCAGTATCGCCACACGATTATCACAGTGTGCATTGTTTGTGCGGTTATGGAAATTAGTTTTCGCCGCCAACCGCATGCGAGTGCGGCGGATAAAAAGAAGAAATAGAGCGAAGCAACGAACATAGACGCTGCGATTTCGCAGATTTTTATTGCGTGATAATAAAAACCCACTCCTACGGAGTGGATAGGTTTCAAAAAGCATGGAGGGTCCAGTGAGGCTTGAACTCACGACACCCTGCTTAAAAGGCAGGTGCTCTAACCAGCTGAGCTATGGACCCGAACGGTTCGTATTATACCGCTTGTCGGCGGGTGAGTCAAGCTGTGGTACTATCGGGGTATGAATTGGCTGCGCGAGCGGATTCATTTGATGTGGCATGTCGCGGCGCTGTGCTACGGTGCAGCTATTGGCGTCGCGGTGGCCCAGTGGATTTGGGCAGATATTCCCGGGTGGATTGCTGGGCTGGCGGTGCTCGTTATTTTTATAATTATCGTCAAAACGCCGCAGCGGTATATGATTGTGCTAGCGCTGGTGGCAGGCGTGTGCGTAGGACTGGTGCGCGGATCGGGCGATCAAGCGCAGCTCACAGCATACGAGCCGCTCATTGGCCGACAAGTAGTACTGTCTGGCACGGTGAAAGACGATGCCGACGTAGCGGCAGGTGGCGGTTTGCGCTTGCAAATTATTGATGTAGTGTTGGGCGAGCGGTCGCTGCCCGGGCAGATTTGGGTGACAATCGCGAAGCCGGGCAATATCAAGCGCGGCGATCGGCTGAGGCTTAGCGGTACCTTGCGCGCTGGGTTTGGCAACTATGCAGCGTCGCTGGCGCGGGCGTCAGTGCTCAAAATTAAGCGCGTGCCGGGCGGTGATCCAGCACTAGAATTGCGCGATGGTTTTGCGGCGCAGGTGCGGCGGGCAATTCGCGAGCCAGAAGCAAGCCTCGGTATCGGCTTTTTGCTGGGCAAAAAGAGCGAACTGCCGCCGCAATTGTTAGAAGCGCTGAAAATCGCCGGACTAACGCATATCATCGTGGCGAGCGGCTATAATTTAACGATTTTAGTGCGCTTAGCGCGGCGTTTGTTTGCGAAAGTATCAAAGTTTTTGGCAATGTTTGCAAGCGTGGGGTTGATTGGCGGATTTATGGCGGTGACCGGTCTTAGCCCGAGCATGACGCGCGCCGGCCTCGTGACGGGGTTAAGTTTGTGGGCGTGGTATTACGGTCGTAAATTTCATCCGGTCGTACTGCTTGGCGTGGCGCTCGCAATAACAACGCTATGGAATCCGAGCTACGCGTGGGGAGATGTCGGCTGGCAATTGAGTTTTGCAGCGTTTGCGGGCGTTATCATCGTTGCGCCGATTATGACGGCGTACTTTTTCGGTCGGCAGACTGCGCCGGCGATCGGGCAAATTTTACTGGAAACGTTGGCGGCGCAATTAGTAACCGCGCCTGTTTTGCTGGCGGCATTCGGGCAAATTAGCGTGATTTCGCTTCTTGCAAATTTACTCATCGTGCCGTTTATCCCATTCACAATGGTGCTGGCGGCGGGCGCGGGCGTTGGCGCGATGGTTGCACCCGGCTTGGCGGCAGTATTGGGGTATCCGGCGCAATTCGTACTGTTGTGTATGATAGCGGCGACCTACTGGTGCGCCGAACAGCCGTGGGCACAAATCACGCAGCAGGTTGGCTGGGTCGGTGCTGTGGCGTGGTATGTGGTGTTGCTCGCAGCAGTGGGGTATATGAAACGCGCGAGCGGCTACAGATTGCGCGACGCGTCGGTAGTAGAATAGTGCGCTGCTATCTGTTATAATCGTAATAAATTGTGATGTAATTAAAACAAAGGAGTCGGTATGTCAGGACACAGCAAATGGGCGACGACGCATCGCCAGAAAGCGATTGTTGATGCTAAGCGCGGCGCTATTTTCACGAAAATCGGTAACCAGATCGCGATTGCGGCGCGCGGCGGTACCGATCCGGCGACGAACTCAGCGCTAGCAATGGCGATCGAAAAAGCAAAAGCCGCTAATATGCCAAATGCCAACATCCAGCGTGCGATTGACCGCGTGAACGATAAAAATGCGGCAGCGCTTGAAGAAGTGACGTATGAGGCGTACGGTCCAGGCGGCGTCGGTATTATTGTTGAGGCGGCGACCGATAATAAAAACCGCACGTATCCGGAAATCCGTACCGCATTGACCAAAAACGGCGGCACAATGGCAGACGCAGGCAGCGTGATGTTCCAGTTTACGCGCAAAGGCGTGATTCGCGTAGCGGCTACCGGCGAGGACGCGCTATTGCAAGTGCTTGATGCCGGCGCGGAAGATGCGGTTGAAGAAAGCGGTGGGCTGACTGTTTACACCGACATGAAAGATTTAGCAAAAGTTCGCGCAGCGCTCGTACAGGCCGGGCTGAATGTTGAAGATGCTGAATTGCAATATGTTGCTAATAACGACGTGCCGGTTGATGATATTGAGACTGCGCGCAAACTGATGAAGGTGCTCGACGCAGTCGAAGAGCTGGACGACGTCACGAACGTCCATACAAACGCCGACATTACAGTTGACATTGACGAGTAGTTTGCGCGCCGTAATACGCTTTGGTATACTTTACGTATTAAGCGTAAGTAAGGAGATAAGCATGAATGTAATGCGACGCGGACTACTTATGATACTGATTGCTGGACTGGTGTTTCCTGCGCCAGCAGCACTGGCGGTTAACGTGCCGTCTGACAATACGGAAAGTTCAGCAGCCGAACACGCAGCGGCGCAGCCGGAAACAGCCGCCGAATCTGCGGTTGTGAAGTCTGATACAACTTCGGTCGCGCAAGCTCAACCTGTTGCGGCAATTGAATCTGAGCCGCCGGCAACGCCGCCAGCTGCGTCATCTGCGCCGGAAACTTCTCCTGCGCCCGCAGCTCCTGCGTCTGTAGCGCAAACTGCCGCACCGCAAGCAGATGCGTTGACGTCGCCATCGGCTCAAGCTGCTGCCGCTGATTCGTCTACAATCCCGCCGCCAAAGGTTCTCATCTCGAAAGTAAAAATTGGTCCTGGCGCGGAAGAGTTTGTTGAATTGTATAATGCGGGCAACGAGGCGGTAAATCTGAAAGGTTGGCGGCTGCAATTCCTGAAAGAAGGTTTTACGGGCGGCATACGCGAACAGACGCGGATTTTGAAAGATTTTGGCGATGCAGCACTGAAGCCTGGAGAATTTTATGCGGTGCGACACAGTAAAAATGAAGCACTCTCTGAAATCCGCGAAGTATTTGACGACAGTTATAAAAGCGGCTCGCTTGCTGCAAATGGTTCAGTGCGGCTCGTGACGGCAGCGGGTGGAGCGGCGGACTTGATCGGATGGAATAAAGCGGCAGCGTTTGAAAAATTTGCCGCAAAGATTGATTCAAAAAAGCAAAATGTTTTGCAGCGCTGCATAGGCGCTAATATCGTGCGCGATAGTGATAATAACGCGGATGATTTCACTGCTGGAAATGAATTTTCACTTGGACAATTTATCAACTGTGCGGCGCCGGAGCTGCCTAATCCGCCGCACCCGAACCAGCCTAGCGATCCATCGCCACCCGATAATCCGCACGAACCGGCAGTGCCGCCTAACACTTGCGCTAACATAAAACTAACCGAAATCGGCGCAAACCTTGACGATCAATTTATTGAAATCTATAACGCGGGCGATGCAGTAGCTAATCTAAACGGCTGCAAGCTAACTACAAGCAGCAATAAAAAGCAATATGGATTTGGCGACAGCGAGCTTGCGGCGCATGATTTTTTGACAGTAAACGTAAAAGAAGCCGGCTTAAAGCTTGGCAAAACGACCGGCACAGTGCGAATATTGAATAGCAGCGGCGAAACGGTCGACGAAATCTACTACGAAAAATTACCAAAAAATACGTCGTGGAGTTTGGTTGATGATGATTGGACGGCGACGTATGCATTCACGCCCGGGCGCGGCAATGTCGCGGAATTGTGGCTGCCGTGTCCTATCGGAAAAATTCGCAACGAGCTGACGGGAAAATGCGTTAAAGAAAAACAAACGCCAGTTGAGCGCGAGCTGCAGCCTTGCCAACCGTGGCAATACCGCAATCCTGAAACTGGTCGTTGTAAAAATTACGCGAAAGTTGCAACGGTAAAGCCGTGTAAAGACGGGCAATACCGCAGCGAAGAAACGGGTCGTTGCCGTTCAATCGCGGCAGCAGCGGCAAAAGTACTTAAGCCATGCCACGACGATCAGTTCCGCGACCCGAAAACTGGGCGTTGCAAAAAAATCGCGAGCGCCGATAAAACGCCGAAACCGTGCAAAGACGGCTGGGAGCGCAATCCTGAGACAAACCGCTGCCGCAAGAAGAAATCAGAAAGCGTAAAGTTAACATCGTACCCTGTTGAGTCAGACACGGCAGCTGCGTCAAGTTATGCGATGTGGTGGGCGGTCGGCGGCATCACGGCGGCAGGCTCGGGCTATGCCGGCTGGGAGTGGCGGCGCGAAATTACACGATTATTCCGGCGCATACGCTTGCCGTGGCAAAAATAACAACCATGCGTATTATTGGTATTGATCCCGGTACGGGCATTCTCGGATTTGGCGTGATCGACGCCGTGCGCGGGCGCGTGAAACTGGTGACGGCGGGCGTGGTGACGACGCCGGCGCATACGCCGCTGCCGGAACGGCTTGAGGAGATTTACCGTAGTTTGACGGAAATCATCGCCGAGACAAAGCCGCAGCATATGGCGATCGAAAAGCTGTTTTTTACAAAAAATATTACGACAGCAATTAGCGTAGCGGAGGCGCGCGGCGTAGCGACGCTCACAGGACAGCAGGCGAATCTTAAGATTTACGAATACACGCCGAATGAAATCAAAAAATCGATCGCGGGCTATGGCGCGGCAAAAAAACCGCAAGTGCAGGAAATGGTGCGATTGCAATTAGGACTAACAGAAGTGCCGAAGCCAGACGATTGCGCCGATGCGCTGGCTGCGGCGCTGACGCACGCTTTTATGCAGCGCGGACACGCGGTATAATGAAACAGTGGATAGTTTATTATCGAAAAAGAAGCAGTCAAAAATGAAACCGGCGCGCATGGGGCGCTATGCGAATTTAGGGCGGCAAAAGTCGCCGCACCGCCGTCCAAAGTGGACGCCGCCAGGCAAACTTGGCGAGTTTGTAACGTGGTGGCGCGGGCTGCCGGCGAAGAAAAAAGCGTTGTTTATCGTACTGCCGATTCTTGCGTTTTTGATTATCGTGCCGGTTGTCACCTACATTATGCTTGCGAACGACATAAAAGACCCAGAGCGGCTGATGAACCGCAACAACACCGGCATTGTGCTGCAAGATACGAACGGTAAAGCATTTTATAGCGTAGGACGGGCGGAACACCGCAGCGATGTGGCGCTCGCGAATATTTCTGACAGTATGAAAAAAGCGCTGATTGCTAGCGAGGACAAGGATTTTTATAAGCACGGCGGTTTTAATCCGCTGAGTATTTTGCGCGCACTGGTGACGCGGACGGGCGGCGGCTCGACACTGACACAGCAGCTTGTGAAAAATACTCTGCTGAGCGACGAGCATAGTTATTTCCGCAAATATCAAGAACTTTTTATGGCGATTGCCGTAGAGCAAAATTACTCGAAAGATCAGATTCTGGCGATGTATTTGAACTCGGTGTATTTCGGCGAGAATGCGTTCGGCGTCGAAGAGGCTGCGAAAGCGTATTTTAATACGACGCCGGATAAGCTTGATGTAGCGCAGAGCGCGATGCTTGTCGGGCTGCTGCCGGCGCCGACCGCGTATTCGCCGATTAGCGGCAATAAAAATTACGCGAAAGAACGCCAAAATACCGTGCTGTCGCGCATGGTGAAAAACGGCTTCATTACCGAGGATCAGAAAAATGCCGCCGCTACGCAAGAGCTTGCGTATGGCGCAGGCGCGAAGAAAAACGAAACGTCGATTGCGCCGCATTTTGCGGAAATGGTAATTAGCCAACTGAGTAAAAAGTACGGTTATGAAAAAGTCATGCGCTCGGGCTATCAGGTGAAGACGACGCTCGACGCATCGGCGCAGCAAACGTTAACAGGCAATATCGCCGCGCAGATGAAATACATTAACCGTATGGGCGGCAGCAATGCGAGCGGCATTATCGTCGACCCGACGAACGGTGAAGTCCGCGCTCTGGTCGGCAGTGCTGATTACAATAATGAAAAGTGGGGAAAGGTTAATATGGTGACGACAGCGCGCCAGACAGGGTCAAGTTTTAAGCCGATTTATTACGCAAATGCCCTCGCTGACGGCACGATAACGCCCGCAACCGTATTTGACGACAAAGTGAAGGATTTCGGCGGCGGGTACGTCCCGCGTGATGCCGATCGCCGCGAAACGAGCCGTGGTAAAGCGTCGGTGCGCCAGGCGCTCAACTGGTCGCTCAATATTCCGAGCGTGGAGGTCATGCAAAAGTATGGCATTTCGAAGTCAATTAGCGCTGCTAAAAAACTTGGCATCACCACGCTGAGCGACAACACGAGCGGCTATGGTTTGTCGCTGGCGCTTGGTTCAGCGGAAATTCCGCTGGTCGAAATGGCGAATGCGTACGCAGCGTTTGCAAACAACGGGCAGCAGTACGATGTGACAATGGTGTCGGAAATTAACAATAAATTCGGCAAGCAAATCTTTGCACGCGAGCATAAAGGGCGGCAGGCGATTAGCCAGCAGGGCGCATACTTGATTTCAAATGTCTTAAGCGACGCTGCAACGCGCGCCCGGATTTTCGGCTCGTCGATTACAGTGCCGGGCAATCGTACGGTAGCAGTTAAAACCGGCACGACAAATGATAACCGCGACGCCTGGGCAATCGGCTACAACCCGCAGTACGTCGTCGGTGTGTGGGTCGGCAATAACGACAACACGGTGATGCGCAGCGGCGGCAGCGATATGGCGGGCCCGATCTTCAAAGGCACGATGTCGGCGCTATTGAAAGGTAAGGCTGATGTGAAATTTAATGTGCCAAGCGGTATTGTACAGCGTGCTGTTTGCCGCGAGAACGGCGGCTTGGCAGCAAAAGCGGGCGGCAACACTTACAACGAATATTTCATGAGCGGCGCTCTGCCGACCGAAAGCTGTAACGCCGAGCCGACGACCATAAGTGTCTGTAATCTCACGACAGGCAAAGTCGAGTCGATCAAAGAAGACGAATTTAGCGAGTCGAAATATTCAAAAGACACAGCAAACTGTAAGGCGGCGGTCGAGCAAGTTTGCGACCTATCAACCGGCAAAGTCGTATCAATCGACGCAAATGAATACGATAGCACAAAGTACTCGCGCGACACCGCAAACTGCGCTAGTAGCCAGCGCGTCACTGTCTGCGATACGCAAACAGGTAAAATTGTCACAATACCAAAGACACAGGCAGCTGCTTCGCGCTATTCGCGCAACACCGCGAACTGCGTCGCGAAAGACGATGATTCGGACAACGATAATACCGGCGGCGGAGCAAACAATAATGGCGGCAGTACGACGCCGAGCAATCCGGGCGGCAATACGACGCCAACTAATCCGTAGGACGGTTGATAATGATAGCGCATGTGTTTGGGACGGTTGCAGAGAAGTTTAATGATAGTATTGTCGTTGATACCGGCGGCGTCGGCTACGAAATATACGTGGCGGCGAGCGATTTCGAACGTTTTAGCGTGGGCGGCGAGGTAAAAATCTACACCTACCACCACGTACGTGAACAAGCAGAAGAGCTATTCGGCTTTTCATCGCTGGCGGCAAAAAAGCTATTTCAACTGCTCATCACCGTACAGGGCGTCGGGCCGAAAGCGGCACTCGCAATCTTGAGCTTGGGCGAGGCAGAAATTGTTCGCAACGCTATTGCTAACGCCGACCACGCTTTCATCCAAAAAGCTGCCGGCGTTGGTAAAAAAACCGCCGAGCGCGTGGTGGTTGATCTGAGCGATAAGGTTGGCGTGCCGGCCGCATACGACCGCGCCGATTTATTGCCGCAAACTTCATCTAACACCGCCGACGAAGCCCTTGAAGCCCTCGTGGCGCTCGGCTACACACTAGCAGACGCCACGCGCGCGCTTGAAGGAGTTGATCCGGCGCTACCGACAGCTGAGCGCGTGACGCGGGCGTTGCGAGGATAACCTTTAGCGATAGTGTTATAAGTTTCTACACCTGAGCCCCAAGCGCCCTAGATGGATTACCTCTTCTCAAGTGCATCAATGCGCTTTTTCAGCTCTGTATCGCGCCGCACTGAAGAAGCGTTGATTTCGACCTGGTTTGTCAGAAAGTGATCGACCGACCAATAAAATGCATATAACAGAAACGAATTTACCGCTAACGCAATCGCCAAGACAGTGATAGTTATAGTTTGCCAATTAACTTTTGTGTGATTTTTATTGCTGCTCATGTCTATTATTATACATGGACGAGCGTGTTTTACAATGGATAGTAAAAAGCCCCGTCCGAGTATCGTGTTGTATGATACTCGGACGGGGGAGTGGTACCGCACTATGCGCAGTACCAGCCGTAAGGATCGGCGGCGTTGCGGAGCTTGGCATCGGCACCGTATGCCGACCTACAGTAGCGCTGAACGCTGATGTCTGCTTTCTTGTGGAAGAAGTTAGTGCACTTCCATCCGTAGGCTCCGCCACCGAAATGCTGCGGAAACCAGCTCCAGCCGTGCTGCTGATGGCAAGCGATGCTAAAGTCCCCGCGGTCAAGCGATTACTGACTCGCATTGGCGACAGATGGAATGAGCAGGCTGCACGCGACCAAAACCGTCGCAGTCACAGCACTAACAGGCTTCACCTTAATACTCATGGCATCTCCTATCCTCTGAGTGTACTGAAGTATATCTCCAGCATGATGCATTATACAAGCCTAGATCCTATTCCGCAAGAGCTTAACTGCATAGGTTGCCTGTCTTTTATACTCCCGGTGCAGTGTTCTCTTCTTGGATCTTCATACTTTTTTGAACTCGGCAGTTTTGAGCACTGTCTTGACGTCTACCATCTCCGCGCCATATCATTTGTATTGAACGTGACGCGGGCACTAAAATAATAATAAATGGAAAAAGCCCGGGCGTGAACCCGGGCGGGAGAGCCGTGAACGGCTCTGATAGCGACCGCGAGGCCCTAGGAAAGGGCAGCTCAAGCGGCAGCGGAAGAAAGGAGGCGAACGGAGTTCGCTAGGCTAGCGCTCGGAGACCGAGCCGACTCGACGTTCGGGAGCGAAAGCGCTCAAACGGAATCGGGGCGCGGCGCCCGTGCTCTTCTGCTTCAGATTGCCTGATGTAGAAGGGCGGCTAGCTGCCAGGGCGGTGCGGCGCTCAGCCGAGGAAGCATGAGCGCCGCACCACGAGACTAAGTGTCAGTCGTCCCTACCGTCCCGCGGGACGGGGAGGTAGTCTCCGTAGCTCTGGAGAGCCTCGGGAACAATACCTTCGTCGTAGCGAAAAATCTCCCCGATTCTCTCAGGGTAGTACACAAAGTCACAGTCGTCAGTCCGGACGACTGTGTGGTTGTGCTTGATGCTCCACTCAACGCTGTTGAGGGGAGCGGTAAAGCTGGTCTTCTCAATGGGCTCATCAAGCCCGTCAATAAACCAGACAATGTCAAAATTGACCTCCTCGCCCGTGCGGGCGAGAACGAGGAGGTCGTCGATGTACGGGCCATCAACGACGATGGCGCGCACTCGCGGCGCGTCGCCAAAACACCTCTCGAAAGACACCTCGGGCGAGGTGCCCGGATCGTTCCACGCCGCTTTGATAGCGGCATCGGCAGCAAGCTCAGACTCAGTGGCAGCGATGGGGGACATGGCCCCCTCCTTTCTTGTAATGTTCCACCTCTCGCAGGATTGCGAAAAGCTAATATATATATCATACTTGCCGCCCAAAGTCAATACCCCGCCGCTATAATGCTATACTGTATCTATGGCAATTGAACGAATCGTTGATACTAGCGCGCATGATGACGATGGCGCGGAGCAGCAAATTGAAGTAACTTTGCGTCCGCAGACGTTTGATGAGTATGTCGGGCAGGAGCGGTTGAAGCGAAACTTGCGCTTGGCGATTGAAGCGGCGAAGAAGCGCGGCGAGCCGATCGACCACGTGTTATTGTACGGACCGCCAGGTCTTGGCAAGACAACGATGGCGGGTGTCATTGCGCATGAAATGGAAGCTGGGTTGCGTGTGACGAGCGGACCGGCGATCGAAAAAGCGGGTGACTTAGCGTCTATTTTGACGAACTTAACAGACGGCGATATATTGTTTATCGATGAAATTCACCGGCTGGGTCGGGCAGTAGAGGAAGTATTGTATAGTGCGATGGAAGATTACAAATTGGACATCGTCATCGGCAAAGGGCCGGCGGCACGAAGCGTGCGGCTGGATTTGCCGCATTTTACTGTCATTGGTGCGACGACGCGAACGGGCAGTTTAGCGGCTCCTCTGCGCGATCGGTTTGGGCATATCTATCGGTTAGAGTTTTATACGCCGGCAGATATTGCACAGATTGTACGGCGCAGCGCTGCTATTTTAGCGACAGCGATTGACAAAAAAGCCGCGGAGCTGCTGAGTACTCGGGCGCGCTTGACACCACGAATCGCTAACCGGCTGCTTAGGCGTGTGCGTGATTACGCTGATGTGAACGGCGACGGTATCATTGATATGCCGACAGCCCAGCAAGCGTTGCAGCTGCTAGAAGTGGATGATTTGGGGCTTGATCCCGCCGATCGGCAATTGCTGAGCGCAATGCTTAAAAATTATGGCGATAATCCAGTGGGCTTGACCACTATCGCAGCGCTGACCGGCGACGAAGCGAGTACGATTGAGGATTTCTACGAGCCATATTTACTGCAAATCGGCTTCATTGAACGCACACCGCGCGGCCGGCGCGTAACGCCGCGGGCACGCAAGCATTTGAATTTGTAGTATACTATAGTTAGTACTAACGGCGAGGAGGTGAGCGATGAGCGATGACAACGCAGCGAACGGACAGCAACCAGTAGCATACGACGCCGAGGGGCGGCCGCTGTACGCAGCGCCGGTCGAGCCGGCGCACACGCAGGTCACCGATTCTGGCAAGCAAGTCGTGCACGTTGCACGTTCAACTGAGCCGATTCCCGTGCATATCTCCGAAGAAACACGCCGCAAACACCAAGAGTCTGTTGAGCGCTTTCCTTGGTTGAACTTAAGCCAGCACGAATATGTTATCAGCGCTGTGACGCGCCATAGTATTGGATTGTGGACGCCAATAATACTGTCGCTTACCGGCATTACGCTGACGGCGGTATGTATGTTTTGTTACCCCGACATGGCGAAGCGTATCGGGCTGCCGCTTGCGGCATACAATCAAGTGATTGTCATTGCCACGATGGTGATGACGTTATTTGCGATCGGCGGCTATATCGCGGTGTGGGTGTATACGCAAAACCATTTCTTTTTGACGAATGAGAGCGTGATTCAAGAAATCCAAATGAGCCTTTTCTCAAAGCGTGAGCAGACGGTAAGTCTGGCAAACATTGAGGATGCGAGCTATTCGCAGCAAGGACCGCTGCAGACGATATTTAATTACGGCTCGATTCGGCTGAGCACTGAGGGTGACGAAACAACGTATCGTTTTCACTATGTCGCGAATCCGAAGCACGAAATCGCAATTCTGAATAACGCTGTCGAGGCGTTTAAGAATGGCCGTCCAGTCGGCGAGGGCGACGATTAGCTTTTGTGCTCGCGGTTTTGCTTACGGTAGTCGCCTTCACGCTCCATCGTGCTGAGCAGCGTGTAGCCGGTGCACTTTCCGTCGGTGGAGCAGCCGGTTGAATTGTAACTGTAGTCCGCGCCGCTTTTGCCTAATTTAATACCAGTCGGGTCAGTAAATAATTCCGGATCAACAGTGCGCAGCGTTTTGCTGTCGATCGTTTGCGGGTAATAGCCGAATTTAGTATAGTAGTACTCTTCAAGACTGTAGTACATAGCATTGATAGCGACCTTGCGTTGATTGTCGCGCTGGACAGCGTCTAGTTTCATTTTTTCGCTAAAAAAAAGCCAGCAGCCAACGCCAAGCACAGCGATGACAACGAGCAGCTCAATAACAGTGAACCCGTTTCGTTTCATATCTGGTATTATACCAAAAAATATGCGTCTAGGGTATAATGAGGCTACGAGAGGGGGAAGCATGGCGAAGAAAACCGACGCAAAGACACCGACACAGAAACCAACGGCAGACGAGGGCAAGCTAAAAGCGCTGGGGCTTGCGATGGATCAAATCACTAAGCAGTTCGGCGACGGCTCAATCATGCGGCTGGGCGAGGCGAAAAAAGTTGATGTTGAGTTGCTGCCGAGCGGCAGTTTAAGTTTAGATATTGCGCTCGGCGGCGGCTACCCGAAGGGGCGGATTATTGAGATTTATGGTCCGGAATCAAGCGGTAAAACTACGCTGACGCTTCACGCTATTGCCGAGATGCAAAAGCAAGGCGGTACAGCAGCGTTTATTGATGCAGAGCACGCGCTCGACCCGGCGTATGCCAAAAAATTAGGCGTCGATACCGACAACTTGCTCGTGTCGCAGCCAGACAATGGCGAGCAGGCGCTAGAAATCTGCGAAACGTTAGTGCGTTCTAACGCAGTTGATCTTATTGTTGTGGATTCGGTGGCAGCGCTTGTACCGCAGGCAGAAATTGATGGCGATATGGGCGATTCGCATATGGGATTACAGGCGCGGCTGATGAGCCAAGCGCTGCGCAAACTGACTGGCATTATTAACAAGTCAAAAGCGACGGTAATTTTCATTAACCAGATTCGTATGAAAATTGGTGTGATGTTCGGCAATCCTGAGACAACGACTGGCGGTAACGCACTGAAATTTTACGCGTCGGTGCGCGCAGATATTCGCCGGATTGGACAAATCAAAGAGGGCGATAACGTCATCGGCAACCGTACGCGCGTGAAGATTGTGAAGAACAAAATCGCGCCGCCGTTCCGCGTGGCAGAATTTGATATCATGTATAATGAGGGTATTTCAAAAACTGGTGATGTGCTTGATCTGGCGGTACAATACGGCGTAGTTGGCAAAGCTGGCGCGTGGTTTGATTACAACGACGCAAAAATTGGGCAGGGGCGCGAACAAACCAAAAAGTATTTAAAAGAGCATCCGGATGTGCTGGCGGAGATAGATGATAAAGTACGGGAGAAAGTGAAGGAAGCGGAGGAGAACAGTTGACTAGCCGTGCTTAGCTGTATATTTTCGTGGTACAAGGCAAAGAATACACCGAGGCTGTCGGTGTATTCTTGTTATTTTTACGATCTTTGGTTAAATTTCTTTTTGCCGAAACGTATAAATTGGTCAATCGGCTTTGCGTATTCGTCCGCCCAGCCGTCGTTCTTGCTGCCCTTGCTGTACCCTAAGACAGTGCCGGTATATTCTTGAAGCGCCATTCCAAGTCCGTCTGCGCCCTCGCCGCCCTTTTTGTGCCGCCGCACGCACAGCATGCCGAAAATCGCTAGCGCTATTTCATTTGCAGATTCCAAGACGGCATGATTGTCAAGATTATTATCGGCAAGCTTCTTCACTGATTTAATAAGTTCCCAATCGGATTGAGTGTATGTTTCAAAATCTTTATCAGTCCAGTTTGACATGAGTTTTCTATATCTTC
>ERZ773042.528-NODE-528-length-26169-cov-5.520104_pt1 | contig 26169 bp, 30 predicted proteins | sample MGYA00511664_ERZ773042 | MGnify/ENA primary metagenome ERZ773042 (study PRJEB29015, sample SAMEA2737984) | human oral metagenome | biome: human oral; feature: human-associated habitat; material: dental | place: China | collected 2036 ... | reverse complement strand
AGAGGGATCGTCTAAGGCTAAAGGTAAGAGAGGCAAGAAAGGTAGGGGAGAGTAAAATTCTCCCGACCTTAGCTCATTATTCTACAAGTCTAGCGCTTGCGACGAATGCAAGGGTTAGGCAGCAAGCGTATAAATTTAGGCGGAGCTATGGAAGTGTGCAAGATTTTAATTCGAATCTCGCGTAATTAGCTTGCTCGACTATATTGTAGATTTAGAAGTTTACAGTTCGATTTAAACTTGCGGATGCGATTTTATTTTATGGTACGGCGAGTCGATATTTTTTTGGAATTTTAAGGTGCAAATTCCTGATTTATTATAAATTTTAATCTCACTACTTTTAAGCAGAACTAAAATTACCCTAAAGACCGCCTAACTACAGCAAGGTATCGGCAAATCGATTACCGGCGCGTTTCAGCTAATGCCTAGAAATCGTGTAGGCTAAAGTCAAGCCATAAGAAATCATAGTGGTTTAGGGCGGCAATTTTGCAGAAGCGGCAGTGGGTTTATCTGATCAAAGCGTATAGTATAGCGCGAGCGTGGCGGTTAAAAAGACCACAAGAGATAGGTTTAAGGCAAATTTCACCCTTATTTAAACGCTAGCATTATTACGCCTGCGCCGATGAGTGCTAGCGCGAGCCATTCGCGAAGACTCGGGCGCTCGCCTAAAAAGATCACAGCGATAATTACAACGAGTACTACGCTTAGTTTATCGATCGGTGCTACTTGATAGGCTTTGCCGATTTGTAGGGCTTTGAAATACGCTAGCCACGATGCACCCGTCGCCAGCCCGCTTAGTATCAAAAACACCCAGTTGCGAGGGGTTAGGCTCGATAACGGCTGCCAGGCTTTAGCGTAGCGCAAGAATATGGCGAGGCAAAAGGCAATGATGATCGTGCGGATAAAAGTTGCGAAATGAGAGTTGATCCCTTCGAGTCCGATTTTTGCAAATATCGCAGTCAGCGCCGCAAAGAGTGCTGATGCAAGCGCCAAAGCCGCCCAAGTTTCCATGATTTTCCTTTAGAAAAATTGCTGAATTATAGCCCCATTTAGATAAAATTTGTTTATAATTTTGCGAGCGTCGCAGCAAAAAGCTAAATCGCAAGCGAGCAATCCTACGAAGGCGGCATTGAAATTTTAAAATTTTAGCCGCAAAATACGGCTAAATTTCAGTTCCGACAAGCAAAGCTCGCCTCGCGCGTTACCGAATGAGTTTGGGCACCGTTTGAGTGGTGTGCCGCAAGACACGGTTCGCAGAAACTGCTATAAAATTTTGCTTTGGCAAGATAAAATTTTATTGAGGCAAGACGAGCTTTCCTTTGAATGCCAAATCTCGCTTTAATGTAGTAAAAGCACTACCGAATACGCCTTTCGCAAATCCAAACGCGATATAAATTCTACCCGAGCAGAAAGAGCTCAAATTTAAAAAGCATTTACCGCCCGTATATAAAATTTCAAAATTTCTATAAGGAGAGCTTATGAAAAAATTTCTACTCGCGCTCATCGCGATATTCGTTTTAGCGGGCTGCGGCAGCGACCCGAAAGGCGTAGCCGAGGACTTCATCAGAGCCCTATACGAGGGCGATTCTAAGACTTTGGTGGATGCTATAGATATACCCGATAAGGACAGATCGGACGACGGCTCTATGCAGATGATAAACGGCAAACTGATGCAGATGGCAGGTGCCGGCAAGGAGGAGGCTTCCAAGCGCGACGGGCTAAAGGGCGTCTCGGGCGAGCTGCAAAATAGCGACGAGAAATCGGTGCTCGTGAAAGTCGTCGTGTCTTTTAAAAACGGCACAAACCGCACCGAGAGCGTTAAACTCGTCAAAAAAGACGGCAAATGGAAGGTTGCGCTTTAGCCAAAAAGCTTCTCGTCTGTCTGATCTTCGCTCTAGGCGGGCTCGGCGAGCTTTGGACGCTCACGCGCGCGCCTGTCGCCAAAGAGCCGCTACGAGTGCCGGATGAAATTTTATCAAATCTACGCATGGGCGATCTCGTCTTTCGCATGGACGACGTCACCGACAGCCGCATAATTGCAACCGCAACGAATTTTAGATACTCGCACGTAGGCATGATCGTGCGCGAGCGCCCGCTTTTGGTGGTGCACGCCGTAACGGGTGAGGGCGAGCGAGAGGGCGTCGCGGCCGTTTCGATGCGGGAGTTTTTGACGCATGCACGAGACTTTGGCGCGGCGCGGATGAAATTTTTAAACGAGGAGCAAAAGGCGCGCCTAGCCGCCTCTTTACTTAAGCGCGTCGGCGAGGGCTTTGCGCTAAGACCTCGCGGCGAAGCGAACCTATACTGCACGACGCTACTTGAGCAGGAAATCTCTAAAATCACAGAATTCTCGCCGCAGTATTTCGAACTCAATCTAGCTGTCCTAGGCGGCGAATACCTCGCGCCGAAAGCATTTTGGCATTACGGCGGCATCGAAATTTTATACGAGCGGTAGGCGCGACTTAACTTGGGGCGGAATTTTGCGCGCTGTGTAAATTTAAATATCGCATCAATTCAAATCCGCGAATGAATAGAATTTAAGCTTAGAATTCTGCGCCGTAAAATTTCGGTCAAATTTCGCCTTTACGCTAAATTTTAAAATTCCGAAACGGCGTAAAATTCTACGTAATATAGAATTTCGTGGAGTATTAAATTACAAAATTCCATTAATTACTAAATTTGCAAAATTTGGTAGGCATGGAATTTTATAGAGCGCGCGACTTGCAAAATTTTAAAAAGTGAGACGCGCGAGCTTTTACAGCTCGCCGAAAAGCGCTTCGAGATTTTTAAGGCCTTCCTCTGTGGAGACCTTTTTCTCGCTTGCCGAACCGGTTTCGATAAGCTCGATCTCGCAGCCGCACAGCATCGAGGCGAGTCGGATATTTAGGCCGTTTTTGCCGATCGCTTTGCTTTTTTGATCGGGGTTTACATAGACGATCGCCTTGCCGTCCTGCGCTATTTTGACCGAGTTTACGATCGCAGGCGCCATTGCACGAGTGATCAAAATTTCGGGACTTGCGGAGTATTCAAACGCGTCGATGCTCTCGCCGCCGCTTCCGTCTTGCAAATTTTTGCTTAAAAATCTACTCACCGCGTCGATGCGAGCGCCTCCTTTGCCGACGGTAGCGCCTACCGGATCGACGTTTGGCGAGACGGCGCTAAGCGCGATTTTGGCACGCCTGCCGGGGATTCTGGCGCAGGCTTGGATGATGACGCTGCCGTCTTTGATCTCGGGGACTTCGGCGGCGAGTAGGGCTTCTAGGAATTTCGGGCTGGTACGCGAAAGCTCCAGCCTGATACCGTGAGATTTGTCGATGGCTACGTTTTTTATGACGGCTTGCAGCACGTCGCCCACTTTAAAATTTTCGCCCTTGATGCGGTTTTTTTGTGGCATGAAGGCTTTCGTATCCTCGATCTCTACGTAGGTCGTGCCGTCGTGATCGATCTTAGTGACGGTGCCGTGGGTGAGGGCGCCCACCTTGCTTTTATAATTTTCAAAAATTTTCTCCTCAAGCAGCCTTTGGATGTGGAAATTTAGCTCTCTGGCCAGTACACCGGAAGCCGTGCGGCCAAGGTTTTCGATATTTATTTCGTAGCTTAGCTCATCGCCGATCTCCGCGTTTTCGCCTATTTTTTTGGCCTCGCTTAGCGCGATGAAGTTGTGATCGCCGAGCCGCTCATCATCATCCGCGACGACGTGAACTTTTTGGTAAAGCTTGACACGCTTGGTCTGCGGATCGACTTCGCTATCGTAGAGATATTCCTCGCCGAAAAGTCTTTTTGCGGTCTGGATGAACGCCGTTTTGACGCGCTCTTTGACGTCTGCGGGCTCAAGCCCCTTTTCATTTGCAATCGACTCGATGATGTCGGTGATTTTTTCCATCAATTTTCCTTAAGATTTGATTTCGTGCTACTAAATTTGGATTTTAAATTTTGAAGTGCGGTATTATATGGAATTTTGACTTTATTTTTATTTAAACGAATTATTATCTAAATTTCGCTAAACTCACGGGTTTAAAAAGATAAATGAAAGGATAGATCATGCAGCTAAAACTTGCCAGAACGGAGCTTGCTTCTAAGCCAAAAAGCGTTAAGATCGAGGATTTGCAAGCCCAAGTAGAAAAGAGCGGACAGAAAATATTTTATCTGGATAGAGAAAATTCTCAAAAAGATTTAGCCGCTTTAGTGGATTTTTTCGATACTAAGGGTTTTAGCGTGTATCAACGCATAGTGCGATACGGACTGAACGAAAACGAGTATATGTACGAGGTGCATATCCTTTGAGTAAACTCCTCTTCATCCAGACCCTAGGTTGCGCGATGAACGTGCGCGATAGCGAGCATATTATCGCGCAGCTAAAAGAGCAAGATTACGAGATCACCGACGACGTAAATATTGCGGATCTGATCTTAATAAATACCTGCTCCGTACGCGAAAAGCCCGTGCATAAGCTTTTCAGCGAGATCGGAGCTTTTGATAAGGCGCGAAAAAAAGGCTCTAAAATCGGCGTTTGCGGCTGCACCGCAAGCCATCTGGGCGGAGAAATTTTTAAGCGCGCACCCTTTGTGGATTTCGTGCTCGGCGCTAGAAACGTATCTAAAATTTCGCAAGCCGTACGTACGCCAAAATTTATCAGCACAGACATAAACTACGACGAGAGCGAGTTTGCCTTCGGCGATTTTGCGAGCTCGCCATATAAATCCTTCATAAACATAATGATCGGCTGCGATAAAAAGTGCTCCTACTGCATCGTGCCGCAGACTAGAGGCGATGAAATTTCGATCCCCGCTCAAATCATCTTGCGCGAAGCCGAAAGATCCGTAGCTCGCGGCGCCAAAGAGATATTTTTGCTCGGCCAAAACGTCAATAATTACGGCAAGCGCTTTTCTAGCGCACACGAAAAAATCGACTTCAGCGACCTGCTCATGCGGCTTAGCGAGATAGAGGGCATCGAGCGCATCCGCTTTACTAGCCCGCATCCGCTGCATATGGACGATAAATTTCTAGACGTTTTTTGCAATAATTCTAAAATCTGCAAATCGATGCATATGCCGCTACAAAGCGGCTCTAGTAAGGTTTTGCGCGATATGAAGCGCGGATATACCAAGCAGTGGTATCTAGACCGCGCGCTTAAACTGCGCCAAAGCTGCCCGGGCGTAGCGATCAGCACCGACATCATCGTGGGCTATCCAAGCGAGAGCGAGGAGGATTTTGCCGAGACGATGGAGGTGTTAGAAGCGGTGAGATTCGAGCAGGTTTTTTCGTTTAAATTTAGCCCGCGACCGCTCACGCCTGCAGCAAACTTAAAGCCGCTGGATGATGAAATTTCAAGCGAAAGGCTAAGCAGGCTACAAAGCACTCACGCTAAAATTTTAGACGAGATCGCAGGAGCGCAAAAAGATAAAATTTTCGACGTATATTTCGAGGAGCTGCGCGAGGACGGCACCGCGTGCGGTAGAAGCTTTTCAAATTTTCTAATCTGCGCGCAAGGAAGCGAGGAGTTGTTAGGCAAAACGCGCAGAGTGCGTATCGAAAAGACCGCCAGAATGGCGCTTTATGGACAAGTTATCGCTTAAAAAGCGGTTGTTTTTCCGCGCCTCTGAATATCTCATTTTTATCCTGATTTGGTGTATTTTTTTAACGTGTAGGGTTAAATTTACCCCCACGAAGCTGCCCGGAAAGCCCTGCGTCGTCGTATTTTGGCATGGAAGGCTAGCGATGATGAGCTTTGCATATAGGCGCTGGTGGTTGCGGGATTTCGGCGGCAAGAGGCGCGCTAAGGTCATCATCTCGGATCACAAAGACGGCGAGATAATTACGCGCGTGATCTCGCATTTCGGCATCGGCGCGATCCGCGGCAGTAGTTTCAAAGGCGGCGCGCGCGCGCTTATGGGTGCGATCAAAGAGATAAAAAACGGCACCGACGTCATCATCACTCCCGACGGTCCGCGCGGCCCCCTTCACAGCGTCGCCGATGGAGCCGTGATCCTTGCGCAGCGACTGAACTTAGGCATTTACGCGCTAAATTACGAAGCGAGCAGTTTTTGGAAATTTCATAGCTGGGACGAGATGGTCTTGCCAAAGCCCTTTTCGCGTATAAATTACAGCCTCAGCGCGCCGCTAAATTTAGAAGGACTTGGCCTTGAAGCGGGCAAAGAGGCGATCAGGCGGCTGCTTTTTGCAAGCGCCGAGCAGGACGCTAAATTTTGTTTGAAATAATAGTCTTTTGGTATAATTGCGATTTTAGGAGAGAAAATGGCACTATTTAAGGCAAAATCATTCCTCGGCGTCGCTAAAAGTGCCGACGCATGCGAGTTTTTTTATAGAAAATTGGGCTTTGGCAAAAGAATTTTGGATGAGAAATCCGATCGTTTTCCCATCGCGCAAGAAAATGATCTGGCTACCTCGCTAGCGGGCTTTGCAGATCTGAGTGATAAAAATTTAATCTCTTGCGTGCTGATAGACGACGAAAATCAAAGGGTGCATTTTAACGAAGATTATATGATTAAAGAAAATAGTATTTATCAAAAAGTCGATGATAGCTTCATAGTGGAATTTCCTCGTGCAAGTGCACAGGCGGCGGATGAGACTTTTGGAATAGAATTTAGCTCGCACGCTAGTTTATTTAAAATTTTATACTTCTTGCTAAAAAATCAAAGCGATTTTGAAAATATGGCGATGTTTGCGCTGAAATTTAATAACCGCGCATGTTTCGTCGTTGCCAACCAAGAACGCGTGCTCTACGCCGATATAATGCGTATCGACGAGGAGATGCAGGCAGCGATGAGCGACGCGGACGAGCTATTTTACGAGCTTTTAAATTTTCAGATCGAGACCTTCTATAAATCCGAAAATAGCGAGTTTCTCACCAACGTTTTCATTTACTCCGACGGCACGCTTAGCAACGAGATCGGCTATGTGATTTTCACGCGCATCTTCATCAAAACAAATTTGATAAATCTAAATTTCGCCGATTACATCAACAAAATCGCGATGCTGGAAGCCCGCTAGATCAAATTTTTCGCTCCGCACTTAGGCAGAATTTTAAAATTTTATCTTTGCAATTGCGCCTGCTTGATACGATTTAGTTGCCTGTTTGTGCCGCATTTTATTAAATTTTATCTCGCGTTACATAATGGATTTTGGCTGGGTAAAATCATTCGTATTTAAATCAGCTCGATTTTAAATTTAAGCTCATTTGCCGCAAAGATCCGTCTTGCACCGCAAATTATATTTTTTCACGAATCCCGATTAATTTTACGTAAAAAATTTTCTATCAAAGCCCGCCTTTGCTCCACGTCGTCGCTATCACTAATGCCCTCTAGCTCGCTTGCGTGATGGGCCTTGGGCGGGATATCTTTCAGATACGACCACACCTCGTCCTCGCTTAAAATTTTGCCGTGCAGATCAAAACCTACGTTTAGCGCTCTGCCCGAAACCTCGGCGATATCTGCGTGCAGGTGACCATAGAGCATCAGTGCGCCATAATGGCAGTTTGCCCACTCGATCATCGGGTAGTGAGACAGAGCCGCTCTCTTATGCGATAGGCGCACAAAGGCATATCCCACGATCTGCTCAAACATAAAATTGCCGTCCGCCTTGCGTCCGCTTAGCAGTTCGTTTTTCATCGCGGCGATGCGCCCATCGTGGTTACCGAGCACCAAAAAATGTCGCCCGTTTAGTCTGCGAAGTAACTCGCAAGTGTGCGCAAAATCCTTGTGAAAGGAGACGTCGCCGAGATTATAGACAAGATCCTCGGGTGTAACAAGTGCATTCCAAGCGGCGATGAGATTTTCATCCATCTCGGCTACGTTCGCACCTTTTCTAAAATTCGGGTATTTTTTCAGCACCAGCTCGTGGCCGAAGTGTAGATCGGAGGTAAAATAAACGCTCATAAAAGCTCCTTAAATAGCGCAAGATCCGCGCCCGAAGCAAACAAAAATCCGCGGCTTATCGGCGGAATAGCAAGCTGTCTGCACGCTTCTTTAAATTTCTTTTCCATAGCCGCTTTGATATATGGCGTCACAAGGATAAATTTTTCGCCCGCGCCCACGGCTACCTTGCCGCCTAGCACGCAGCCTGCGCCGTTTTCTAGGCAGCGCGCGCATTCGTTTCGCTGTGCGGCGCTTAGCACGAGCCCTAGTCTCTTGCACGCCTGATCCGCGCCGCGTATCTCGTTTGCACCGCGTTTTACGAGATAAATTTTAGGTGCGGGATTAGAAATTTCGGGAGTTAAATTTAACACGTCGGCTGCCAAAAACTCAAAGCTTTTTTTTACGCCACCAAAGTACTCATCCAAAAATGGCTCGCTAAATTTCGCGCGAATAAATCCGCGCTTAAACTGCTCCGTTAAATTCGTCTCGTCGGTAAAGTATTTTAGATTTCGCTCACGTAAAAACCGCTCCAGTTCGCACTTTCGCACGCCTAGAAGCGGACGAGCGATCACGTAATCCTCGCGAGCCTCTAGCTCTTGCATGCCTAGCATCTCGTTAAGCCCTGCGCCGCGCCCAAGCTGCATCAAAAACCACTCAAATTTGTCGTCAAACTGATGCGCCAAAATCAAATTTTCATAGCCCTGCTCGCGGCAAATTTGGCCAAAAAACTCATATCTAGCCGTGCGTGCCTCGTGCTCGAAATTTGACGCGCCCAGTCGCACGCTTTTTACGTAGATTTGTTTGTGAAATTTGGTCGCCAAGTCTCGCGCCGAGGCGACTTCATCTTTGCTTTGCGAGCGGACATTGTAATCTACGATCGCAAGGTTAAATTCCACGCCCGCCTCGTCCAGAAGGTAAAAAAGCGCCGTACTATCGACGCCGTGCGAAAAAGCAAGCAGATTTCGCCCTGATTTTAGCTTGCGTAAAACGGGCGCGCTTAGCACTTTAAGCCTTTGCCGTGATCTTGCCTAGCGCCTGGCTGCCCGCCACCTGCGTGATCTCGCACCAGTAGCGACCGCCGGTTTCTAGCTGCTCCACGTCGCTTTCGTTGATCAAAATTTCGCCGTCGATATCCTTATCCCACAGTGCCTTTTTCGCGGCGTAAAACATCTCGCCCTCGCTGCTTTCGCCCTCCAAAGAGACGATAAATTTTTGCCCTAGCTCCTGCGCGAAGCTCGCCTCGATCGCGGCGCGAGTGATCTTTTCTATTTTACTTAGGCGCTTTGAGATGATTTTGGCGGGCACTTGCTCCATCTCATACGAGAGCGTGTCCTCCTCTTTCGAATAAGCAAACGCCGAAACGCGGTCAAATTTAAACTCCTGCAAAAACGCGCAAAGCTCGTCAAATTCGGCTTCGCCCTCGCCCGGGTGCCCGACGATGACACCCGTTCGTAAAAACGCACCAGGCGCGCTTTTCATCAAATTTAAAAGCTCTTTGATCCGCGCCGCGCCGCTTCCACGCCTCATGATTTTTAGCATTTTGTCGCTCGCGTGCTGGATCGGCATATCAAAGTAGTTCGCAAACACCGGCGAGGCGATGATACGCTCCACTAGCGCGTTTGAGGTCGTGCTCGGGTAGAGATAAAGTATGCGCGCGGTTTTGACGCCATCTATCTTTTCGACCGCGTCGATGAGAGAGATGAGGCCGTCGCTAACAGCGTGATCGCGCATATACGAGCTGCTGTCCTGTGAGAGGAAGCTAAAGTCGTAGTAACCTTTTTTCACGAGCTTTTGCACCTCGTCTATGATGTTTTCCAGCGCGCGGGATTTTAGCTTACCTTTAAAGGTCGGTATCGCACAGAAGCTGCATTTTTGATTACAGCCCTCTGAAATTTTGATGTAGGCGTGGTAGTTCGAGCCCGTTATCACGCGCTCTTCGCTTGTTTGCAGGTAGGTATCGGGGCTAAATAAATTTTGCTTTTTTAGGATGATTTCATCGATCTTGTCGTAATCTCCGACGCCGGTGAAAAGATCGACCTCGGGTAGCTCCTTCATCAGCTCCTCGCGGTATCGCTGCATTAGGCAGCCCGTAACCACGAGCAAAGAGCCTTTTTTACGCGCTTCGTGCATATCTAGGATCGCGCGGATACTCTCCTCTTTTGCCGAGTTTATAAAGCCGCAGGTGTTTACGATGATGACGTCGGCAGAGGCGATATCTGGCGTAATATCGTAGTTTTGCAGACGCCCGAGCATGATCTCGGAGTCGACTAAATTCTTATTACAGCCTAGAGAAACGAGATGGAGTTTTGCCATTTTACAGCCAGATATTATCGATCAGGCGGGTTGTGCCGACCTTTGCAGCAAGTAGGATTATCGTATCGCCTTGCTTGATCTGTGAAATTTCATTAAATTTATAATCCACGAATGCTATGTAATCGACCGCCAGCGGCTCAAGCACGCTAAGCATCTTTTCGCGGACGATATTTAGGCTGATCTCGCCTTTTTTAATAAGCGAGCTGGCATTTAGCAAGGAGCGCGAAAGCTTAAGCGCCATAAGCTTTCCCTCCTCATCCAAATAGGTGTTGCGCGAGCTAAGCGCGAGCCCATCACTTTCGCGCACAATCTCACAAGGGATGATATTTATAGGCATAAAAAAGCTCTTTACCATCTTCTGCACGATGAAAAGCTGCTGGGTGTCCTTTTTGCCCATATAAACGTTGCTAGGACGAGTTAGATTAAAAAGCTTATTTAGCACTTTTAGTACGCCGTCGAAGTGCCCGGGACGCGTTTTGCCTTCTAAAATTTCACTTATCGGCTTAGGTGCTATGATCGCTGGCTCCTCCGTGCCGTAAATTTCATCCGCGGTCGGGATAAAAAGCGCGTTCACATCGAGGCTTTCGCAAATTTTAATATCGCCCGCTTCGTTTTTTGGGTAGCTGTTTAGATCCTCGCCGGGCAAAAACTGCGCCGGATTGAGGAATGCCGAGACGATTACGATGTCGTTTTCGTTTCGCGCTCTTTTTATGAGGCTCGCATGCCCCGCGTGCAAAGCCCCCATCGTAGGCACGAAGCCTACGCTGCCGCTTGCTGATGCTCTGAAGCTTTTTAGCTCCTCTACGCTTCTAATGATCTGCATTGTTCTCTCTTTTCAATATAAAATATTAGGCTGGCAATTATATCAAAAAATATTAAAGGTATAAATTAAGCGCAAAAGGGCGGTCTATTTAGCGAGTGTTAATCAATAAGTACTAAAATCTACTACGAGCTTTAGCTCTAAAACAAACTTCAAAAGGAGCGAAAATGGCTACTCAAGAGACAAATTTAGATTCTTTGAAAAAGGATATCGACTCTTTGAAAGCGGATTTTAAAGAGATTATGAAGTCCATCAAAAACATAGGCGCAGAGCGTGCAGAGTCTGCTAAAGATAAAATTCTAGATCAGCTAAACAGCAATGAGATCAAAAAATATATAGATGATCTAAGGCTCAAAGGCAAAGACGGCATAGAAAACGTGAATGACACGATAAAACAAGACCCGATAAAAAGCGTCGCTATCGCTGCGGGCGTCGGATTTTTGCTCGCTTGGCTGCTGAAAAAATAATGGCCGGCATATCTGAATTTATAGTTTCGGTAGTAGAGCTCGTAGACGCTCAAGCTAGCGATATTAGGCGTTCTTTTTTAAAGAGCGCCAATTCGGTTTTATTAAATATAATTACGGGCGTGATTTGCATTATAGGCTTAGTATTCTTTTTGTTAGGACTGCACGCGCTTCTTGAAAAAACTATCGGAGAAATTTGGGCGTATTTTGCTTGCTCTATCGCAGCTTTTTTATGCTCTATTATCGTATATAAGGTGCTTTCGTGCAAAGCGAAATGACAAAAGAGAAGCTAAGACTAGTGGTGTCTATGCTTGAAGATAAAAAAGCCGATTGCAAAAAGTTGAAGCTAGAAGAAGCAAAGCTAAAACTGCTACTAAACGACCCCTTGCCCGATCTCTCGACGGAGCTTAAACTGATTAATCATGGCAATATCAAGCAGGTTTTGATATCCCTAATAGATAAATGCTTCATAATACCCGCCTTAAATAAAATTTTATAAACAACCTTAATCCAAAATATGTTATAATCACGCCAAAAGCATAAAAAGGTCTTAAATTTTGGATAATTACGAATACACGGAACTTTTAAAAACCCTAAGTACTAAAGTCGAAAATATTGCAGGCGTCGTAAAACCGGAGAACATTAAAGCGCGCCTAAAAGAGATCGAGGAGCTTGAAAACGATCAAAATCTCTGGCAGGACATCGCAAAAGCAGGTGCCATCGGCAAGGAAAAAACTAAAATTTCAAATATCTTAAATAAATTTCTAAACGCTAAAAATGCCGTAGATGACGCGAAGGCTCTATATGAGCTGGCAAACTCGGAAAACGACGAAGAGACGATAAACTCGCTTTTTGCCGAGGCGGGTGAGTTAGAGGACAAAATCATAAATTTAGAAATTTCTATGATGCTTGGCGGCGAAAACGACGATAAAAACGCTATCGTCAGCATTCATCCGGGCGCGGGCGGTACGGAGAGCAACGACTGGGCGAGTATGCTATACCGCATGTATCTGCGCTTTTGCGAGAGAGAGGGCTTTAAGATCGAGGTTTTGGACTTCCAAGAGGGCGAGGAAGCAGGTCTTAAGGACGTTAGCTTCATCGTGCGCGGCGAGAACGCCTACGGATATCTGAAAGCCGAAAACGGTATCCACCGCCTGGTGCGCGTAAGCCCATTTGATAGTGCAGGGCGCAGACATACGAGCTTTTCAAGCGTGATGGTAAGCCCCGAGCTAAATGATGATATCGAGATAAATATCGAAGAGAAGGATATTCGTGTCGATGTGTTTCGCGCAAGCGGCGCAGGCGGGCAGCATATCAATAAAACCGAAAGCGCCGTGCGTATCACGCACATCCCAACGGGTATCGTAGTAAACTGTCAAAACGATAGAAGTCAGCACAAAAACAAAGAAACGGCGATGAAGGTGTTAAAGTCGCGCCTTTACGAGCTTGAGCTGATGAAACAGCGCGAAAAGGACGAAAACGTGCCTAAAAGCGAGATAGGCTGGGGGCATCAGATCCGTTCCTACGTACTTTTCCCGTATCAGCAGGTCAAGGACAACCGCAGCGGCGAGGCGTATAGCCAGACCGACGCGATCTTAGACGGTGATATAAAAAGCATAATCGAAGGCGTTTTGATTTCACAAGCGAACAAATAAATTTTTTTGAAAGGATGAGAATGAGTGAAGATGGAATTTTGCTAGCGCTAGGATATAGCGTAAACGACGCGACGGTCGCGCAGCTGCGAGGAATTTTATCGAAGTGTGATTTTGAGGATAACGAGCTTGATCGCATCGTGGGGCTGAACGATAAGCTTAAAATTTACGGTGCGCACGTGGCGATGTCCAATTCTAACCCATATTTTAAGATCAAAAATGACGCTACCAACGAGGAGCGCAAGACCGCTGTGGAGCAGATCATCAGCGCTTGGTCGGAAAAATTTAAGCTCAAGCTGCAAAAGGTCGCAGGCAAAGAGACCTATTACATTTTGGGTCGCCAAATTTCAAAAAATTAAGGAGCAAAATATGAAAAAAATTCTAGCTTTGATCGCCGCTGGAGTATTTTTGGCAGGCTGCGTTAGCAACGCACCGAAAAGTGCAGTCGATGCACCAAAGAGCGGCAAATATTCTTTCGCCGACGTTCAAGACGGTATCCGTGCGATGAACCTACAAGGCGGCGTCGTGCAAAGCGATGCGTGCAAAAACGGCAATGGCGCAATGTGTCTAAATTTTGCGGATTCTATGTATTCCAAGCACGACTACGCCTCTGCCGCTAACGCCTACAACGCTGCGTGCACGCTCTCTCAGAACTTCCCTGCTTGCCAGAAGCTCGCAGCGATGTTTGAAAAAGGCGAGGGCGTGGAGCAGAATAAATTCAACGCCATTGATCTATACCGCATCTCGTGCTATTACGGCTACAAGGACGCGTGCGCAAATATGCGCCGCTTAGGCTACAACGGCTAAGGCTTTGGGATTTAAATTTTAAAATTCTATTTTAGATTTACTCGCTACGAATGAGCTGCTTTCAAATTCCATTCCGCCGTATCGCGGGATGGAATTTGATGCGTGAAATTCTATTATCTAGCCGCAATGGCTAAGATTTTTCTTGCCTTCTCAATTTGCTCCATAACATACGCTTTTTAAAATTTAAACTTTCTAAATTCTATCTTTTCATTAAAAATCGACATCGTGCGTTGAAGATTGCTTATATCTTTTTGCATCGTTTGCATAAAATAATCTCTCAGCTGCACATACTCCTCTTTATTTGCCATCAAAATATTTAGTATCTCAACCTCGGCGTTTTCTTTATAAAGCACGAGCTGATCGTGAAGACCGAAAAAGCCGAGGCTGCCGTTGCGTAGGTGTATAAGAGGCTTTGCTCCGAAAATCCCCGACGCGGCTAAAACAAAAAGACACAATACATTAGTTATATATTGACCAATTGTTTCATCGTATGAGTCGGCGACAAAAGCTAATAAAAGCCAAAGAAGCAGCGCTATTTTTATAAACCAATTTACCCTTTGTCGCATACTGTGTCTGCAATCAAAGCTAATCACCATTGCGCCTATGCTGTTTAGTTCGAAAATCTTGCGAATTTTGTTTTTATGATAATACAGAATTTTATCGTTTTTAAACTCAAAATACATACCGTCTTTATCGCGAATTACGGTCAATAATGAAACCAATATAAATGGGAGCATTCGAAAGGTCTTAAGGCTAACGGGATTTACTATGGTAGCGAAAGTCAAAAATATAATAAAACCTATCAGTAGCGCCGGAAATTGATAAATCATAAATTCGTAATAAGTATGGTCTTTGATGATTATCGGCTCTTTGTCGTAGTCTCTAGTTTTAGAATTCTGCGATAAGGCGCCGCTATCATCCGAGATAAAATTTTGCGGCTCTGCGTTATTTTCATAGGAGGAATTCTTATCCGCTTCGGCTTCTAAATTTAAAGCGTCGGTAGCGAAATTAGGAGCTTTAGAATTCATGGATTCAGAATTTGAGACTTCAGAATCTGAAGATTTATAATTCAAGAATTTAGAATTTGAGATTTCGGAATTTTGAGCTTTAAAATTCGAAGCTTCAGAATTCCGGGCTTCAAAATTCGAAACTTCAAAATTTGAGACTTCGGAATTCGAGATTTCGGAATTTTGAGCTTTGAAATTCGAGACTCCAAAATTCGATGTTCCAGAATTTTCTCCGTTAAAATTTTGTACCAAGCCCTGCTTCGGCTCCTGATGCCGCTTTTGTAGTAGCTTTTTTAATTCCTCAAGCCTGCTTTGATCCATTCTTGCCCCCTAATAAGGCGTTTCAGCCTCGCTTATTTTTCCCCGCGCTTTTCATTGCCGCTAGCTCCTGCGCTAAAAATTCCCCCGTGTAGCTACCTGTCTTTTTAAAATCCTTCGCAAGCTTTTCTGGGGTGCCGCAAGCGACGATCCGTCCGCCGCCTTCGCCGCCCTCGGGCCCCATGTCGATGATATAATCGCAATTTTTGATGACGTCTAGGTTATGCTCGATCACAAAGACGGAATTCCCAAGATCGACCAGATGGTGCAGCACCGCTACCAGGCGATCTACGTCTGCAAAATGCAGCCCCGTCGTGGGCTCGTCCAGGATATATAGCGTGTTACCCGTGTCGGTGCGACTTAGCTCCTTGGCGAGCTTGACGCGCTGTGCCTCGCCGCCGCTAAGCGTCGTGGCGGGCTGGCCTAGCGAAACGTAGCCGAGCCCGACGTCCGCGAGCGTCTTTAGCTTTTGATAAATTTTGGGCACGGCTTTGAAAAACTCGAGCGCCTCGTCGATACTCATCGCCAAAACGTCGGCTATGCTCTTGTTTTTATATAAAATTTCAAGCGTTTGCGCGTTGTATCTCGTGCCGTGGCAGACGTCGCAGACGACGCTGATATCGGGCAGGAAGTGCATCTCGATCGTGATCTCGCCCTCGCCCGCGCATTTTTCGCAGCGCCCGCCCTTGACGTTAAAGCTGAAGCGACCGATCTTGTATCCGCGCAGTTGCGCTTCCTTCGTCGCGGCAAAAAGCGCGCGAATCTCGTCCATCACCCCCGTGTAGGTCGCGGGATTGCTGCGCGGGGTGCGTCCGATCGGGGTTTGATCCAGATAGATCGCTTTATCCAGGCTCTCAAGCCCCGAAATTTTAGCGCCCTTTACCGCGTGCACCTTTCTAGCGCGATTTAGCTCCTCAAGCGCGGTAGGCAGTATGGTTTGCAGCACTAAGGAGCTCTTGCCGCTGCCGCTAACGCCCGTGATGCCGACTAAATTTCGCAGCGGAAATTTCGCGAAAAGGCCGTGGATATTATTGATATTTACGTTTTTAATACTTAGCCAAAGCTCCTGCTTGCGGTGCTTTTGGTAGTTTATCTCCTTTTGGTTGTTCAGATACAGCGCGGTTTGCGTATTGCTTTTAAGCAGATGCGCGACGTCTCCTGCGAATACGACCTCGCCGCCTAGATTTCCTGCTCCGGGACCGATATCTACGACGAAGTCCGCCGCCTCGATCGTCTTTTTATCGTGCTCGACGACGATTACGGAATTTCCCTTTTCCTGTAAATTTCGTAGCGTCTTGATGAGCTTTTGCGTATCGCGCTCGTGAAGCCCGATGCTAGGCTCGTCGAGCACATACATCACGCCGCTAAGACCAGAGCCGATCTGGCTTGCGATACGAATACGCTGCGCCTCGCCGCCGCTGATAGTACGCGCATCGCGCCCCAGCGTGAGGTATCCCAGCCCCACGTCCTTTAAGAAAAACAGCCTCTCGTTGATCTCTTTTAGGATCGGCGCAGCGATCTGTGCGTCCTTTTCGCTTAAATTTGAAAATCGCTTCTCGTCGCTGAAAAATTCCACGCAGTCTGCAATACTCATATTTATCACGTCGCCGATGCCCTTGTCTGCGACCTTTACGGCGAGGCTTTCGGGGCGCAGACGCAGTCCGCCGCAGTCGGGGCAAATTTTTTCGCTCATATAATCGTCCAGATCGCTTTCGTTTTTGAGCAGATCATAGGCGTATTTGATCGCGCCCTCAAATTTACGCACGAGCTTATGTTTTTTCCAGTAAAAATCGATCTCCTTGACGCTGCCGTAGAGGATCAGCTTTTTTTGCTCCTCGCTTAAATTTGCGTACGGGATTTTAACGTTTATGCCGTTTGCCTCGCAAAATCCGAGCAGAAATTTATAGTAATAGCTCTTGTTGAAACCCGACATCACTTTAATCGCGCCGCCCTCGATCGAAGCGTTTTCGTTGATGATCTTGCCCAGATCGAGGCTAAATTTTATCCCGAGCCCGTCGCAGCTCTCGCACGCGCCCTTTGGGGAGTTGAAGCTAAACGCAAGCGGCTCGAGCGGCTTGAATGAAATTTTACAATCAAAGCACGCCATATGCTCGCTGTAGTGGATCAGACTCTGCGCGAGCCCCAGTTCGGCAGCGTTTGCGATCTCCACCTCAAGCTCGCCGAAGCTGAGCTTGAGCGCCTTTTCGACGTCGCTTGCGATACGGATGGAATTTTCCTCGTCGATGATCGTGCGGTCGATGATGACTTTGATCGAGTGCTTTTTCGTCTTGCTCAGCTCGATCTCCTCGTCCAGTCGCACTAACACGCCGTCGATTTGAGCGCGCACGTAGCCCTGCTCGCGCAAGCTTTGCAACATATCGGTGAAGCTGCCCTTTTTCTCGCGCACCAAGGGCGCGCCCAAGATCACCTTTGCGCCGCGCGGCAGCTTCATAATCTCGGCGATGATGTCGCTGGAGCTCATCTTTGAGATCGGCTTGCCGCATTTGTGGCAGTGCTGCACCCCTACGCGCGCATATAAGAGGCGCAGATAGTCGTAAATTTCAGTGATCGTACCCACCGTCGAGCGCGGGTTTTTCGACGTCGTTTTTTGATCGATCGCGATCGCAGGCGTCAGACCGTCGATCTTATCGACGTCGGGTTTGCCTACGCGGTCTAAAAACTGCCTCGCGTAGCTGCTTAGGCTCTCGACGTATCTGCGCTGTCCCTCGGCATATAGCGTATCAAACGCCAGCGTACTCTTGCCGCTGCCGCTAAGACCGGTAAAAACGACGAGTTTGTCCTTTGGAATTTGCAAATTTATATTTTTCAGATTGTGTTCACGCGCGCCCGTGATGGTGATGAGATCGTTCATTTTCGCCCTTTTGTGCAAATTAATCTTACATTATAGCTCAAATTGTTAAAATTGCGCTTTTGGAAGGGGCGGCGATGATACTAATCTGCACGGCTTTGCGCTGCGAAGCCCAAGCGATGATCGAGAGTTTTAAACTTACGCGTAGCGGCGATCTGTTCGCAGGCGAGCAGATGCTTTTATACATCTGCGGCGTGAGGTTTGGGGCTAAATTTAAAGCGGACGCGGAATTTGTTCGCCGTGCCGATACAGACGCGAAATTCGCGCGTGAGCTTCGCAAGGATCGGCGCGGCGCGGACGTGAAATTTAAGCACCGTTCGGATGCGGGCGCGCTCTGCGGCGGCGATGCAGAGGTCGGTTCTGCGCGAAATGCGGCTGAAAATTTTGAAATTTCAGATTTTGATTCCGCGCAGAATTCAGAGCGCTTCGGTGAAATTTTACTTTCGCGGCGCATGAACTTTGCGCTAAACATTGGCGTCTGCGGCTGCGAGGATACAAATGTGCAAATCGGCGAGGCATTTTACTTTGACGGCACGGCAGCGCAGGAATTTTGCGGCGAGGACGGATCGGAGCTTTGCAGCTCGCAGGTTGGGGAACACAGCGCGCAGACTCCGAAATTTCAAAACGTTTGCGAGCGGGAATTTTGCGGCGCGAGTTTGGACGGCAAGCTGCGGGCAAATTTAATCTGCGTAAGCGAGCCTAAAATTTTAAACGCAGCGGAGCGAACTGATGTGGCAAATATCGCAGAAATCGAGGGGTGCGGCGAGATAAACGCACAAGCCCTAACGCAAGGGGTAAACGGCGCAGCAGATACAAAAAATTTCACGCGCGACGCGACGCGGGCTGAAATACAAGGCGCAACGCAAGTTGAGACGCAAAATTTAGCGAGCGTAAAACCCTCACAAATCGCGGTAAGTGGGCACAACGTCGCGACGAATACCGCAGCGCGCGCAATACAAAATACGCTGTGCACGGCAAAAGGCGCTACTTGCGAGCGTGCAAATCGCGACATCAGGCTTTACGATATGGAGAGCGCGCTTTTCGTGAGCGCTTGCGAGCGAGCGGGCGTGCCGTGGGCGATGATGAAGATCGTAAGCGATCATCTGCGCGGCGAGCGGCTTAGCAAAGGCTTCGTCTATGAGCTCGTAAAGGCGCGCCTGCCGCAAATCCGCGCCGCGATAAAGAGCAAAATTTAACTACGAGTGCGTGCAAAAAAACGAGCCGAGAGATAAATTTGGCTTCATATGCCGAATACGACGCGGAATTTGAAGGTATTGCGGAGGCGCAGGAGAAACGATGAAAATAAAAGGCTCTTATCTGTGTTTTGCGCTCTTAGGGTTCGCATGCGTCGCGGCTTGCGCGTATGCCGTAGCGGATCTGTTTGCCGATCTGCCCTCGCTAGTCTTTTTAGCCCTTTTGCTTGCATTTGCCTGTATCGGGCTATGGCTAAAAGACGCCCTAATAGGCGCACGCTACCTATTTTACTGCGTCTGCGTGCAGCTACTCTTTGCGGCGGCCATTTTCGCCGCCCTTAAATTCCCCGCCATGGCGCAGTTTGTGCGCAGTGCGGAGATAGGCACCGGCATACCGCTAGGCATCGTTCTGCTCGTGCTGCCCGCGTTTTTCTGCGCCCTGCCGTATTACTACCGAACGGGCGTCAAAAAAATCCCGCAAAAGCTCATACTCGGCGGAATTTTGATTCTAAACGTCGCTATTACGCTAGCTTACGCCTTCTATTTCGAGCGACTATTCTGCGGTGCGATCTGAAATTTAAACGATTTTTAGTGACGGCGCGCGAAATTTAAGTATAATTTGAAAAATTTAAACGAAGCGGAGCAAGATGACGGAGGCGAAAAAGGAGCTGGGCGCGCAGTTTGGCGTGAATCTGGGCGAGCGATCAAACGCGTTTTTGGGCGCGCTATTTGATAAATTTCACTTTTCATTTCAGCAAAAAAAGCAGCTAGCGGAGTTTGCGAGCGATTTTGAGGCGTGGGACGAGGCGCCCATTTATGAGCTGCTTACAAGCGAGCGGTGTGGGCTAAATTTTAATAAAGCTAAATTTAATAAAGCAGGGAAAGTCCCAAGCGGCGAGCAAATTTTTAATTTCGTGCGCGAGACTTGGCTTGAGCTTAAATCGCGCCCGCACTCATACGCGAGCTTCAAAAGAGATTACGCGCCGAAAAAATTTGAAATTTCATCCTTTCGCGCGGATCGCATCGCTTTGGGCCGCTGTCCGGTGGCGAGCGAAAACACGCGCTGCTGCAATCTGCTGACGCTCGATGCGGTCAATTCGTGCGGCTTTGACTGCTCCTATTGCGCGATCGGCTCCTTTTACAAGCACGGGAAAATCGGCTTTGACGAGAATTTCGCGGCAAATCTAGCGCGCCTGCAGCTCGATCCCGCGCGCAGCTACCACATCGGCACGGGTCAGAGCTCCGACTCGCTCATGTGGGGCAATCGCTTCGGCATTTTAAGCGCACTAACGGACTTTGCGGCGCGGCATCAAAACGTGATTTTGGAGCTTAAAAGCAAGTCGAACAATATCCGTTTTTTCCTGCAGCGCGAGATCCCGCGCAACCTCATCGTCACCTTTTCGCTAAACACTCCCGCGATCATAGCGAACGAGGAGCATCTAAGCGCAAGCCTGGATGCGCGGCTGGCGGCAGCCGAAGCGCTCGCGGCGCGCGGTATTTTGGTGGGCTTTCACCTCCACCCGATGGTTTGGTACGAGGGGTGGCGGAGTGATTACGGCGCGCTTTTTGAGCGGCTGCTACGCAGCTTCGATCCAGGCGGCGTCGCGATGGTTTCGCTCGGCACGCTTACCTTCATCAAGCCCGTCGTCAAGAAGCTGCGTTCTCGCGGGCTGCGGAGCAAAATTCTACAGATGCCCCTTGCGGACGCGAACGGCAAGCTGTCCTACCCGCTGCAGATCAAGCGCGAGCTTTTTAAATTTGCCGCGGACGCGCTTTCGCCGTGGCGCGAGCGGGTGTTTTTCTACCTCTGCATGGAGGATGCGAGCCTGTGGCGCGAGGTTTTGGGACACGAGTACGAAAGCAATGACGCGTTTGAGGAGGCGATGAAGGCGGCGTATTTTGCAAAGATACGGCGGCGCTAAACGCGCTGTTTGTCGCAGACGTCGCGGCTTGTACTAGCTCGCATGCGGCGCCGAGGATACAGCGCGAAATTTGGCGGCGAGCGAGCGATTAAAATTTAGCGGCGCGCCGAGTTTTATAAAATTAAATTTTATAAATCGTGCGGGGCGGGCACAGCGAGCGGCGATGAAATTTTACAAAACGCTCGCACAGCAAAATGCCGCGGGCTAAATTTAAAATTTTACCCAGCGAAGTCGCGGCGCGGATTATTTAAACCGCGCAAATTTAGCGGCGGACACAATGAGCGGAGAAATTTAGCGTAGGGGCATTTACTCGGCGCGCGAAATTTAACGCGCCGAAGCGGCATGAAAATTTAAAGGAGAAAAGATGAAAGCATTGATCACGGGCGCAAGCGGCGGTATCGGCAGCGCGGTTGCGGAGCTTTTGCGACAAAACGGCTATGAAATTTTAACGCTAAACTCGCGCTTAGAAGATCTGGACGCGCTAGCGAAGGAGTGCCGCGCGCTGGCTGCGGCATGCGAGGTGGACGCGCTGATTTTATGCGCGGGTACGGCGAAATTTGCGCCGCTTGAGGCGATGAGCGAGAGCGAAATTTTAAAAATTTTAAACGTAAATCTCGCCGCAAACATCATCATCACGCGCACGCTTTTACCGAATTTAAAGCGCAACCGCGCCCATATCATCGGCATTAGCTCGATCGAGGCGCTGCGAGCGAGCCGCTTTAGCGCGGTTTATAGCGCGAGCAAGGCGGGGCTGCGGGCGTTTCTGCTCTGCCTTTTTGAGGAGGCGCGCAAGCAGATCAGAGTAAGCTGCATCAACCCGGACATCACCAAAACGCCGTTTTACGAGGATTTGAGCTTTGAGCCTGCGGATGATGAAGCAAGCTTCGTGGACGCGGAGGAGATTGCAAATTTTGTGCTGCAAATTCTGCGCACGAAGTCCAACGTGAGCGAGTTTACGATCCGCCCGCAAATCGTAAATCTGCGAAAAAAATCAAAATTTAACCGCAAAGGAGACGAGCTTGAAAACTAGTAAAAGTAAAATTTTTATTATGCTAATTGCGGGGGTTTTTATTATTTATGGAGTTATAAGCAGCGGCGGTATGTATTGTAATATGGAGGAATTCTTTTCTGATAAACAGGGCGAAGAGGATGACGCTTGCATCGCCAAGCTGATAAAACGAGCGGACGACGGAAACGGCTTTGCGGAAAGCAGGCTAAGATACCCAAGCAGGGCGTATATCAAGCGCGTATGCGAAAAGGGGGTGGAAAACTTAGGCGAGCGAGAGAGATATTATTTCGAGCGCTACCAGAGCTGTGAGCCCTGGGGCTTTAAAACCCCAAAATTGCAAGGCGGCGAAGCAAATACGACGAGTGGCAGCGGTAATTTAGCGCGAGGTGATATGAACGCAACAGACGGCGAGAGAAATTTAACGCGCGAAGGTGCGAATACAGTCCGCGATGAAGCAGGCGCGATCAAACGCGATATAAATTCTACGGGAGGGTCAAATGCCGGGCAATAAAGCGAAATTGAAAGCCAGTAAAAGTCAAATTTTTTTGTTAATTGTAGGAGTTATTATTCTGTGTGCCCTATATATAAGAAACAATGGCGCGTATTGCAACATTTTGGAATCTTTTTTAAACAATAAGGGCGAAGAGGATGACGCTTGCATAGCCAGACTAATAGAGCGCGCGGACGCCGGCGATGACCATGCGGTAAATCGACTAATGTATCCGAGCCAGGCATATATCAAGCGCGTATGCGAAAAGGGGGTAGAAAACTTGAGCGAACGCGAGAGATATTATTTCCAAGGCTTTAGCGGGGATCGATGCGATATTTGGGGCTTTAAAACGCCCAAATCAAAGGGCGGAAAAGCAGGTACGATGAGCGGCGGCGGTAATTTAGCACGAGGCGATACGGACGCGACGGACGGCGAGAGAAATTTAACGCGCGCCGAGGCGAACAACGGCAAATCTGACACTACGAGCAGCAAGACGAACACTACGGAGCGCGAAGGAAATTCTACGGAAGAGCAAAATGCTGGGCGATAAGATTAGCCTTGAGGGCGATATCGTAAATTTTATGTCGTTGGTCAAATTTGTGAAAAAATGAGTTAAAATTTATTACTCAAGGAAAAATATGGTAAAAAAGAGATCTTTAAAAATAAAAGGAAGCATATCGATTGCCATAATCCTGCTTTGGGTTTATTTTTTGATTACGGCGCTGAGCGGTGATAGATACTGTGGCATATGGGATTATATCGTAAACAGTGAAGAGGACGACGCCTGCATCGCCAAGCTGATAAAGCGCGCAGACGCGGGTAGTGAATTGGCGCTCAATCGGCTTAGATACCCTAGCAAGGCGTATATCAAGCGTGTATGCGAAAGAGGAGTGGAAAACTTAGGCGAGCGAGAGAGATATTATTTCGAGCGTTTAGGTGTAGATCGTTGCGAAGCTCCAAATTTTAAAGGCGGCGAAGCAAATACGACAAGTAGCAGCGGTAATTTAGTGCGAGGCGATACGAACGCGACTGACGGCGATGGAAATTTAACGCGCGCCGAGGCAAACAACGGCGAAGTTGGCACCGCGGGCAGCAAGGCGGACAAGATGAGGCGCGAAGGAAATTCTACGGAAGAGCAAAATGCTGGGCGATGAAAATTTAGAAAAATTTTTCTCACAAATCAACGCGGCGGAGTTTGGAATTTCGGCGGGCTCAAAGCTTGCTTTAAAAAATTCCAAGCTTGCAGGAAGCGCGAGAGACGGGAACAAGGACAAGCCCTTAAAATCACAAGGTGATGCGGAATTTTGTGGCGTACAGCCATATTCTAGCGGCGTGCAGCAAGATGAAATTTTAAAATTTAATGCCGAACCGCTGTTTAATGCCGAGAAAGCACACTTAAAATTTAACGTCCGTCCATCGCAGGTAGGGCTAAGTGCTCATCCGTCGCAGGCGCAGTTCGACGCCGAGCGAGCACAGACGAAGATCGAAAATTTCATGCGCGATCTGCTGCAAAACTATGTGATTTGCGTAAGTGGCGCGGAATTCGCCTTCGCGGAGATCGAGGCGTATTTTACGGGCGCGGATCGAAACACCTACAAGCGCACGTCGCGGGCGGGCGAGATATTTTTTCACAATTTCGGCTTTGACATTTCGTTTCGCAGCGTCCCGCAAAGCGGCGGCGGGATTTTGGTGCGAAGCCTGCGCGTCCTAAGTGGCGCAGAACTTTTGGCGGGTAGCTTACTTGGCTCGACGGGCGACTTGCACGGCTTGGCGGAGAGCGATTCGCTCGGCCATGCCGCCCCGCTCATACAAAACGGCGATTTTATCGCGGGTCCGCGCAAATGCATGGGTAAAATTTTAAATCTACAAACGCGAAATTTAAATTTTTCGCTACGGCGTGCGCCGCAAATAGCGCATGCAGCGGGCTTTAGCAACCGAATCCGACGAGGCGAGATCGTAAATGAAGCGAATCTGGACGCAAATACGCCAAGCGGCGCGGCGAAGCTTGCGAATGAGCCGCGTAGGCTTACTAGCGAGGAGTTTGAGGCGTATCTGAGCGCGGGCTGCGCTGCGGCAAAAACATATAAAAAATCGCTGCAAAGATATGAAGGCTAAATTTTGATCAAACGGCGCACAGCGGGCGAGCGGTAAAATTTAATGAGCTTTAAGTGGCGGCGTTATAAAATGGCGCGTCCATCAAATTTAAAGGCGGCAAATGGATCAAAGCAGGCTAGATGAATTAAAAAAGCCACTACAAAAGCGACATCAAGAGCCGAAGCGGGGCTCGGAACAAAATTCTAACGGCGAAAATTTTAAAGTCCCGAATTCTGAAATCCAGAATTCCGAAGCCTCTAATTTTGAAGTTTCAAATTCTGAATCCCTGAATTATAGAGCCCCGAATTCTAAATTCTTGAATTATAAATCTTCAAATTTCGAAGCTTCAAATTCTGAAACCCTAAATTCCGATCCCGACGCTTTAAATTTAGAAGCCGAAGCGGATCAGAATTCTGCCTGTGATAACAACGCAGAGCCGCAAAATTCTATCTCGGATGGCAGAGACGCTTTGCGGCAAAATTCCAAAGCTAGAGATTACGATAAAGATCCGATAATAGTAAAAAATTATGAGAAGTTTTTTGTATATTCGTTTCTAGTCCTATTATTGCCGATCTCTACGCTACATGCATTTTTAATTATAGATTTTATAAATCATGAAGATATTGGCATAGTTCAGTATTTCGCTATTTTATTCATTATTTTACTATCTACGGTTATAATATCCATATTTACCGTAATCCGCCCTAGACAAGAGATCAAATTTACAAACAAGTATATAGAATTCATTAACGACGGCTTGGTTGAAAAACGCTGTGAAATTGACGAAAACGCCTTATCTTTAAATTTCTCTATCGGAATTTTGGCAAGTTCATATGAGATAGGAAAATCTGAAAAGATATTTTTGTACTTTATCGCTATTTTTATGTACGTAACATGGTGGAATATATTTTTTATAGCGATATTCTTTACATATTTATTCGGGTTTTTATTAAATTTTATACTTTATCTGTTTATAAATAGTAATTTAAAAGGGTTTAGGGCTCTGCCGTTTATTAGGATCGCACGCCCCTCATACGGCAGATGGTTTAGGAACAAACCCGTTTATCCAAGATATTATCTCGTTTATCTCTATAATCAAAAAATTTATGATGAAATTAAAGAATATTTTTTGCTGAAAAACGTAAATATAAATAACGTTAAGAAAGATTATTTGTTTATCTAACGAGGAGGATAAAATGACGAGGGAAGAGGTCGCGAAGAAAGAGTCAGGCAACGTATATAAAAGTCTTTTGTCAATTAAGCTATTACAAATTTATATCTATTTTTAAAGAGGGGCTTGAAATAATGGAAAATTATAATAAACAAAAAGCCAGAGATTA
>ERZ773042.523-NODE-523-length-26352-cov-3.816747_pt1 | contig 26352 bp, 24 predicted proteins | sample MGYA00511664_ERZ773042 | MGnify/ENA primary metagenome ERZ773042 (study PRJEB29015, sample SAMEA2737984) | human oral metagenome | biome: human oral; feature: human-associated habitat; material: dental | place: China | collected 2036 ... | reverse complement strand
CGAGGAAGAACCGCATTCTCCGGGGAGCTTTGCCCAATCGCGATCCCCCGGCCCGACGGCTCAATCTTCAGGCCCGCCGCTTCAAGGCGCAGCGACGCCTCCGCCGCATCGAGTCCCAGCACCGACGGAACCACCACTCGGCTGCCGGTTCCCGGCGCTTCCGGCGGCGTGCTCTTACCGGAATTTTGTCCGGCAAAAGGATCGCTTGACGGCTCGACGTGGAGATAGCGCAAAAGCTGGGAAAAAATCCGGCTGCCCACCGGCGCAGCGACCTGGCCGCCATAGTATATGCCCGATGGATCGTCAATGACTACCAGAAGCACCAGCCGTGGATTCTCGACCGGTGCGAAGCCGCAGAAAGAAGCAATATAGTGCCCGTCCATATACCCCCCTCTGTCCAGATCGGCCTTCTGCGCTGTCCCTGTCTTACCGGCGATACGGTAACCCGCGACCTGCGCCTTGCTTCCGCCGCCGGTTGCAACGACCTGCTCTAAAAGACCGACCAACGTTTTGTCCGTCACTGATTCGATGACCCGTCGCACTTCCTCCGGTTTCGTTTCTTCATAGACGGAGCCGTCGGCGTTGCGTACCGAACGCACAATGTGCGGCTTCATCAAAATACCGTCGTTGGCGATAGCCGCCATCGCCGTCACGAGCTGAAGCGGCGTCACCGCGATACTCTGCCCGATGGCCATCGTCGCGATATCCGAATCCCGCATATCCTCCGGGTTGAACAGAATTCCCTCTTCCTCCGCCGGCAGCTCGATTCCTGTCTTCTCCCCAAAGCCGAAGCGCTTCGCATACTTCGTCAACCGCTCTGCCCCAAGATCAAGGCCAAGCAGGGCAAATCCTGTGTTCAGCGAATGCTTCACGACGTCGGTAAAGGTGACCGTTCCGAAGCTTTCCCCGTTCCAGTTCTGAATCCGCCGTTCCGACACCACGACATACCCCGGGTCGTGGAACCAATCGTTTGGCGCCACGATTTCCTCTTGCAACGCCGCGGCCGCGACAATCGATTTAAAGGTCGAGCCCGGCTCGTAGATCGAAGAAACCGCGCGATTTTTCCACAACTCCGGCGGATAATCGCCGAAGCGATTCGGGTTGTAGGTTGGCCGCGAAGCCATCGCCAACACCTCGCCGGTCTTTGGGTCCATGACGATCGCCGTGACCGACAGCGGATTCGTCTCCGAAACCGCCGTGTCAAGCGCCTCTTCGACCATAAACTGGATCGTCGAATCGATCGTCAGCTCGATCGTTTTGCATTGGTCACCCTCATAGTTTTGACGGACGAAAATGGAATCCAGAATAGGACGGCTGCTGGCATTGTCCATCTGAACATAAGTCTCGACGCGCTCTCCCTTGATGCTCTTATCATAAGCCTGCTCTATGCCGTCCAGCCCGATGTCGTCTGTGCCGACGAATCCCAGAACATTGGCGGCCAGTTCATCGTTAGGGTAAAAGCGGCGCGACTCCTCCTGGAAACCCAGACAATTATATTCCTCTTCCCGGATGAGTTTTCGAACCGCCGCCACCTCGTCCGTCGAGAGGAAATGCTTCACCCAGACAAAACCGCCGCCTTGAGCGATGTCCCGCAATATTTCCTCTTTTGTCAGAGAAATGAGCGGCGCGAGCTTCGTCGCCACGGCCGCCGCGTCGCTCACATTGTTCGGGTCGATGAACAGGGACTTCATCATCAGGCTTACCGCCAGCTCCTTGCCGTTGCGATCCAAAATAGCGCCGCGCGGCGACTGCACAATCTCCGCCTCACCAGATTCGTGACGAACCCGCGCCGCCAATTCGTCTCCCTCGACAAGCTGCCAATAGCCGTAACGCCCCGCCAGCGCGAGAAACAAGAGCCACGTCAAAACCACGCCCCAACGGATATGATCGTTGATCTTCTGCTGCTCTCGCCGCGCCGCCGCGCTGCGTCCCGCCTTTTTCACCCCAGCCGTCCCCTTTCTTCTATCTTTTCTGCCCTTTTGTTTTCTGACTCCCCCTGCCTCGCAGCCGGGGAAAGCATGACAAACGCCCGTCCCGTACATTATAATAAGCAGGAAGGCATTATCGCCTCATTATATCACTATTGAAAGGCGGCGTAAAACATGGACGACATTGACCGGAAAATTTTGCAGAAATTACAGGCGAACGCCCGAATAACGCTCTCAGAGCTCAGTGAAGAAATCACGCTTTCCCTTCCCGCTATCAGCGAACGGCTGAAGAAGCTCGAGGCCTCCGGCGTTATCCGCCAGTACACAGCAGTCCTCGCCCCGGAAAAGCTGAATAAACACCTGATGGCCCTGATTTTCCTCCGCTTTGACAATCCTAAAAACGGCGACCATTTCGCCGCGCTCGTCAAAAACGAAAGCGAAATCAAAGAATGTTACTACATTACCGGCGATTTTGATTACTCGCTGAAAATTCTCACGGAAAGCACCCAGACGCTGGAAAAACTCCTCACCCGCATCAAAAACTCCCCCGGCGTCGTCAAGACCAAAACCATCGTCATCCTTTCCACTATCACCGACAGCCCCTCGATTCTGCCGGACTGAGAACGCCTCCGCCGTCCGCCGGAACGCAAAAGATGGCCTTGCCCCACGATTTACGGAGCAAGGCCATCTTTCGTTAGCGTCTTTCCCCTCGGCCGGACGCCGAATCGCTCACGGCACGGCGGGCGACGCTATTTTCTCTTCCAGAACTTCCAGCGCCTTTTTGAGCGGCTCGTCTTCCGCCGCGCCCGGCTCTGAAGCTATGGCGATATCCGGCTCGATGCCCGTGCCGTTAATGCTGCGGCCATTCGGCGTGTAGTATTTGGCAATGGTCAGCTTTATCGCGTCCTCCTCGCCGGGAATCGGCATAACCATCTGCACGGATCCCTTGCCGTAAGACGTCGTCCCCACCAGCGTAGCCGCGCCGGTATCCTGAAGCGCCCCGGCCAGAATCTCCGACGCGCTGGCGCTGTTCCCGTCGATAAGAACAACGAGCGGATAAAGCGGCGCGTCAAGAGCTGAATCATATTCCTGCCGCGTACCGTCGCGCTGTACGACCGATACGATAGGACCTTTCGGCACCAACTGCTGCGCGATGTCTACGCAGGTCTTGATGAAGCCGCCCGGATTCGCCCGCAGGTCGATGATCATGCCCTTCATGCCTTCTTTCGCCAGCTCGTCATACGTCTCCTGAAACTCCTGCGCCGTATTCTCAGCGAAAGAACTGATGCGAATATAGCCAATATTTTCCGAGAGCATCTGTCCTGCCGCTGTCCGGACGTGAATGTTGTCCCGGGTAATGACGTAATCCTTCGGCTCTTCCCCGGAGCGGTGAATGGTCAGCACAACCTCTGTCCCCGCTTTACCGCGGATATGGAGCGCCACTTCCTCCGGACCCAGCTCCTCTGTCGGCGTCCCGTCTACCGCCTGAATTTTATCGCCGACCCTTAACCCCGCCGCCTCGCCCGGCGTTCCCGGCATAATCGAGATAATATTGACTCCGTCCTCAAACCCCATAACGACGCCGATCCCGCCGAACTGTCCGCTGGTGTGATCTTTCATCCGCTGGTACATTTCCGGATTCAGATAAACCGAGTACGGATCGCCCAGCGATTTCACCATGCCGGAAATCGCGCCGTCCATCAGCTTCGCGGGATCGACCTCGTCGACGTACTCAACTTCGACGTAGCGCATGGCCGCTATGAAGCGAGCCATCTGCACCGTTTTGGAAAAGCTGACGCCCAGCACCCAGCCCGCTGCGAGCAGCGCGCCCACGAACAAGACCGCTGCCGCCAATATTCCGGCTATGAAATATCGGATTTTTCCTGAACCCTTCAAAAAGTATCACCTATCCTACGGCGAAAACCTTCGCCGTTTCTCATAAATAGCCCAGAGGCTCTACCGGCTCGCCGCCCTCGCGCACCTCAAAATGGCAATGCGGCCCCGTCGAGTTCCCCGTCGAGCCGCAATAGGCGATAACCTGCCCCTGCTCTACCATCTGGCCTTCGCTGACCGCCAGCGACTCATTATGTCCGTAAAGCGTCGATATACCGCCGCCGTGGTCGATGATAACCGCATACCCGTAGCCCGAGATCCATCCGGCGTAGATCACCTGCCCGGCCGCCGCCGCGTGAATGGGATCGCCATAATCGCCGCCGATATCGATTCCGCTGTGAAAACGAGCATCGCCGGTAATCGGATGCACGCGCCAGCCAAAAGGCGACGTAATCTCGCCTTCAATCGGCCAGATCATTCCCCCCGAGCCGGTCGTCGACCCCGAGTAATGATAGCGGCTCTGTCGAATGAGCTTCTCTATCTCCTTCGACGCCGCGATAATTTCTTCGTATGCCTGCTGCGAAAGCTCTTTGTCCGTTTCCATTTTTTCCAGCAAGCGATCCTTTTCCCGCTTACGCTGGCGAAGCTCCTGCTGCCGCGCGTCAGCTTCCTTAGTCAGCGCGGCTTGCGCCGCCCGCTCCTTTTCCAGCTCAGCCCGGGCCTTTTCCACCACCCGCTTATCCGCCAGAACCTTTTGCACCAACTGGAAATCGTTACGGATCACACGCGTCAAAAGATCCATCCGCGTCATAAAATCCTTGAAATCCCGCGCGCCAAAGAGCACGTCAACGTAACTCACCTGCCCGTTGATATAAATGTCGCGCACTCGGCGGCGCAATACTCCTATTCTCTTGGCTAAATCAGCCTCTGTTCGTTCGAGGAGCTCCTGATTCTCATCGATCCGCGCCTCAACCGCGTCAAGATCCTGCTTGACGGCGCGATAATCCCGCTCCGCCTCGCTCACCGCCGCCGAAAGCTGACGTATCTGCTCCGACACCGTGTCGATACGCCCTTGGATCCGCTCCGTTTTCTCCTGCTGTATTTCCGCCTGCTGCCGCAGATTTTCGAGCTGCTGCTCCAGCTCCTCGGTCTCGTCATCATCCGCCCGCGCCACGGGAAGCGGCGCCAATAATATCAACGCCAGCATTGCCGCCAGGAGGCGCGTTTTCCCGGTTCTCATCGGCACGCCCCCCATCACGCCTTCAACAGCCGTTTCAGGGAAATCGTGCTCCCCATCGCGCCGATGAGCATGCCGCACAGGAGCAGCACGAGGCCGACGTAATCAAGAAACGGGTAAAGCGGAAGCAGCGGGAAAAACGCCAACGTATCATAAACCTTCGCCGTGATCATCCCATAAGCCACCCGCAGCGCCACGAGCGCCAGAATACTCCCGGCAAATCCCAGTACGATTCCTTCCAAAAGGAACGGCCAACGGATGAACCAATCCGTCGCCCCCACATATTTCATAATAGCGATCTCCTTGCGCCGCGCGATAACTGTCAGTCGAATCGTATTCGATATAATAAACAGCGTCGCCCCGGCGAGAAGCGCCATCAGTATCGCCCCAAAGAGACGGATCAGACGCGTGATGTCAAAAAGATGCTCCACGACATCCTGCCCGTATTTCGCCATTTCTACGCCGTCCATCTGTTCAATGGACGTCGCCGCTGTCTTGACCATATCCGGGCGCCGCACCACCACCTCAAAGGAATTAGGAAGCGGGTTCACGTCTCCCAGCGCGTCAAGCAAAAACTGCTGATCCCCCAGCCGCTCCTTAAAGCGCGTCAGAGCCGCTTCCTTGCCGACAAAGGTCACTTTTTCAATCCCCTGCAAAGCGGCGATCTGCTCCTCCAGCTTTTCAATCCGGGACTCCGTCGTCTCATCTTTCAGATAGACGCTGATCTCCACCTGTGATTCCAACGCGGCGACCATTTTATTCATATTCATTACGATAATAAGGAACATACCGAAAACAAACAGCGACACTGCCACCGTCCCGATGGAAGCGAACGCCATCCAGCTGTTGCGCCGCAGCGAAAAGAAAACCTCACGGACGACATACTCGCTCGTCCTAATTTTCATAGCCGTATACCCCCTGCGCCTCATCGCGGACGATGTGACCGTCCTCAATGGCGATAACCCTCTTCTTCATCGTATCGACGATATGCTTATCGTGCGTCGCCATCACGATGGTCGTGCCGCCGCCGTTGATCCGTTTGAAAATATCCATGATCTCCCACGACGTTTCCGGATCCAGATTTCCCGTCGGCTCGTCGGCGATTACCAGCGCCGGATTATTCACAATCGCCCGGGCAATCGCCACGCGCTGCTGCTCCCCGCCTGACAGCTGGGAAGGGAAGCACTTGTATTTATCCCGCAGCCCCACGATATCCAGCACCGCGTTTACACTGTGCTGGATACGACGGCGCGGCGCCTCGATGACCTGCATGGCGAACGCCACGTTCTCAAACACGGTCTTATCGGGAAGCAGCCGGTAATCTTGAAAGATAACGCCCAACCCCCGCCGCAGGTAAGGGACTTCACGATGCGACATATGAACGACATCTTGTCCATTCACTTCAAGCGAGCCGCCCGACGGCAGCACTTCGCGAAAGAGCAGGCGAATAAACGTTGACTTTCCCGCCCCGCTCGCGCCGACAATAAATACGAAGTCTCCCTTCTCAATAGAAACATCGATATGTTCAAGAGCCACCGCGCCATTTTCATATACTTTGGAGACATCTTTCATCTGGATCATGACCGCCACCCTCTCCTCACTGTCCCGAATCCATAATAGACCGCGAACCTGAAAGAAACCGGCAAACCGCCTCTTCGTTTTAAGAATTCTCTCATTTTCCCATTATACCATAGAAATTTTTTACGGAATAGAAAAATCTTGGGTATCACGGGGACCACGGATACCCCATGTTTGTCGATTCGGTCGCAGCGCTGAAAAGCCCTTTTCCTTTCGCATAGAAAAAGTGGCTTGTGCGCTGGCACAAGCCATCGATTAACCCATAGAAACACGCCTCCCGACATACCGTTTACGTTTCCCCGCGGATTTGCTCCTCCAGCCGCTGCACCTCGCCTTCCAGTTCGGCGGCTTTCATATTCGCGTCCCGGGTCTCGCGCAGACGGTCAAAAGAGTCGTCCCCCGCGAGCTCTTTCGCAATCCCCTCTAAATATTCCAGCGTCGCCGCGATATATTCTGTCCGGCGGTCGGCGATAAGACGCGCCGCTTCCGGCGTCGGTATCGCCGCCAAAGCCTCCGCCAGCGCCTGCCGATTCTCCTTCATCTTTTTCACCAGCTCGGGCGTTGCGAGCGGTGATTTTCCTCGTATCTGCTCCAGCTCCTCGTCATATTGATCAATGATCGGCTGCGTTTCTTCCAGATACTGCCGCTGCGCCGCCCGCCGGGCTTCAGCCAGCGCCGCCAGATAATCCCCCAGATTGGTAATCTCCGTAACCCGCCATGTCCCATCCTCCAGCTCATCCATCCGCAGTTTGAGGACATACGCGCCCAGCTCCGGCTCATCAATCGCGATTCCCATTTCCGCGACTTTGCCGTCCCGCGTTACATGATCGATTCCCTTAAACGCCGCCTGCCGCAATCCGGTTCGACGCATCAGCTCATCCGTTCCCAGAGGGCGATCGCCCGCGCTTCCTTTTTCCACCTCGGTCAAAATACTTTCCCGCAGGCCGCTGACGATCGCCGGCTTTATAGCGTTAAGAATCCCCTGCGCGATGATCTCTTGGAGCGGATGCTCCTCCGTCTCCTGCAGGGTTGCAGCCAAAAAATCGTCAAGACCATGCGTTAAGACGCTGTCCAGATCGACATGTTTTTGAAACGTTTCCCGGTCGTGCTTTTCTATCGCCGTGCGGATAAGCCCCAGCGAATATTCAGGCGTCTTCGTGTGATATCCAAAATACCAGACGCCCGTTCCCACAAAAAGCAGCAGGAAAACGACGGCGGCGCTAAATTTTTTCATCAACCGTTTCCCCTCCTTCCTCTGAACAGAAAACACGTCTACAATCTTATTCTTTATTATACTCTTTTCAGCCGAAAATGACGAGGCGCTACCGCGCCAAAAAATGCCAGCTGCTTTTCAGTTTTTTCCGCGATACTGGTATCGGCGAGGGAATATTTTGCCAAAGCCCGGGAAATGTAGTAAAATCAAAGCAGTTTCCAGAGGCGCCACGGCGCCGCGTGGCCAGGGAAAAGGGGGCGGCTTTATGGCAAACCGGATCACTATGTACCGTATGCAGGCAGGATGGTCTCCCGACGACCTCAGCCGCCTGTTTAAGATTCCGCCCCACACCGTCGAGCGCTGGGAGCGCGGCGAGCTGACGCCGCCCGCTTGGGTCGAGCAGCTCATTCGCCGCCGAATGGAGATCGAGCGCCAAAATACGCGGCAAAAAGGAACTCCCCGCCCCGGCGCGCCGGACATGAAGCGAAGGTGAATGGTATGCGCTTTCTATTTCCCACTTTAGGCATCCGGCACAAAGCGGCCGGTCTGGCGCTCCTGGCGCTCTTTTTTGCCGCGCCGGGACGGGAGACCTGCGGCGTGAGCATTACCCAACCGCCCCCGCGCGATTTGACCGTCTCCTCGCGGGAAGCGCCCCTCTCGCTTTCGCCGCTTCTCAGCTGGAAGCCGGATTTTTACGCGGTCGCCTATGAAATCGAGATATTCGACGCCCTCCCTGAAGCGCTCGCCCCGGACGCGTCGAATGACGGGGCCGTCTTTCGAACTTCCGAAATTTACACCAACGCGATCAATCTGCCGCTCTCTGCCATCTGCTCTGCTACGCCCGACGTTCCTCTTTGGTGGCGCGTCCGCAGTCTCAATCTGGAGCGACAGCCCATCAGCCCCTTTAGCGACCTGGCGCCGCTCTACACCCGTGTCGACGCACCGTCTATGGCTGCGCCGATTATCTGCTCGCCCTACGATCAGGGCAACGGATCCGTTCTTCTCTACCCAGTCTATAACTGGGTGCGCCCGCACGGCGCAAGCAGCTTTGAGATCGAGCTTTACCACGAGAACCCGGAGGAAACTCTTTCGGCGCGGCCCATCGCCCGCCTGCTCTCACCGAGCGCCGAACTGTACGATCCCGAGCCTCGCTTTGGCGACGCCGCTTACTACTGGCGCGTCCGCGCTCTTGATGATGCCGGTCAACCGCTGGGCGATTGGTCAAAGGCCGGACGATTTCGCACCGCCCCCAGCGACCACTGGGAAATCGCCGTTCTCGGCGACAGTATCAGCCACGGCGGCGGCCACATCTCCTATGGTCCGGAAAATCTCGAATACAGCTGGCTTCACTATCTCGTCTTCCCAGCGCTGAACCTTGCGCAGAGCGGTGATATTTCCCGCGATATGCGAGAGCGTTTTGAGCGCGACGTCGTGCCTTTTCACCCCCGCTACCTCCTGATCATGGGGGGAACGAACGACCTGCGCTCGGAAGATTTCACCGTGGACTTTGTCATTGAAAATATGGAGGCGATCAAGGAAAAATGCCGTCAATACGGGATAAAGCCTATTTTCCTGACGCTCCCGCCCATCAATCCGGAAAATATCGCCCGCGCCTTTGACGAGCCTACCGATCCCAAATGGCGGGAAAAATTCGCAGCCTTCAACGACTATCTGCGCTGCCAGCCGCACATCGACACTGCCCGCGCCTTCGCCGCTTACTCCGCCGACGGTCTTCTTCCCCAATGGTTGGCGCTCGACGGTCTTCATCAAGATATTATCGGAAAACAGCTCATCGCCGCCCGGGTCAACGCCGAATGGGCGGAAGCGAAAAAAGCCGCCGATCTCTGGCGCTAAGCACAGACAACAAGCAGGGACACTCCCGATAAATAAAACCGCAACCCCCTCTCTTGAAAATAAGGAGGCACTTTTTTATGAAAGCAATCAAAATCCGACCTGACATCTATCAAGTAGGCGTCGTCGATTGGGCCATGCGTAGCTTCCACGGTTACGCGACAAGCCGCGGATCCTCTTACAACGCCTACCTCATTCTCGACGATAAGATCACGCTGATCGACGCTGTAAAACGCCCCTTCGCCAGCGAGCTGCTTTCTCGCATTGCGTCCGTCATCGACCCGGCGCGCATCGATTACATCGTTTCCAATCACGCCGAACCGGATCATTCGGGCAGCATCCCCTTTTTGACGCGTCATTGCCCGAACGCCAAAATTTTCACCAGCGACCCGCAGGGACTGAAAGCCCTTTCCGCCCGCTACGGCGATCTTGCTTATCAGGCGGTCAAAAACGGCGACACGCTGTCTTTAGGAAAGCGCACCCTGCGCTTTATCGCCACGCCCATGCTTCACTGGCCGGACAGCATGGTCACCTATTGCCCGGAAGAAAAAATTCTTTTTTCCAACGACGCCTTTGGCCAGCATTTAGCATCTAACCGCCTCTTTGACGACGAAAACGACCTCGCCGTCGTCATGGCGGAAGCGAAAAAATATTACGCCAATATACTTATGCTTTACGGCAAACAGGCGCAGGCCGCCCTCAAAGCGGTTTCGGCTCTCGAACTCGAGTTGATTGCCGTCGGGCACGGCGTCCTCTGGCGCTCGCACATCCCGGACATTCTCGCTGCTTACAAAAAATGGAGCGAAAACGAGCTTGAAGATCGCGCCGTCGTAGTCTTTGACAGCATGTGGGGCTCGACGGAGCTTCTCGCCCGCGCCATTACCGACGCTTTTACCGCCCGCAATATTCCCGTCGCTTACTTTGATCTGCGCGTTGATGAAATTTCCGATGTCATCACCGAAGTCCTGACGAGCAAATACCTCGCCGTCGGTTCCCCGACGCTGAACAATCAGATGATGCCGTCGGTAGCCGCTTTCCTCTGCTATCTGAAAGGCTTCGTTCCCAAAGGACGGCAGGCCTTCGCCTTCGGCTCCTACGGCTGGGGCGGGCAAAGTATCGCGCAGGTGGAGGACGCTCTCTCCGCCGCGGGCTGCGACATCTGCCTGGAAAAGGTGCGCGTCGCCAATGTTCCTGCGAAAGAACAGCTCGACGCGCTTTATGAACAAGTCTTTGCCCTGTGAGGGGGAAAGATATCGTCTCTTTGAGGCTCGACAGAGTCTCTGTACTTTTGGAAAGAAGGTATTTCCCTTGCGACCCCTTCGTATTTTTCTTTTAACCCTGCTTTTGGCGGCGTTTTCGTCTGTTGTCGCTTTTGCCGAGCGCCCCGAGGTCAGCGCCGACCATCAGTCCTTCGACGTCGCCACCATGCGCTATTTGCTCGACGGCAACGTCACCGTCCGCTTCAAGGAGCGCATCATCACCGCCGACCATGCGCAGGTGAGCCTTGCGACGCTCGAGGTCTGGGCGCAGGATCACATCCGCCTCGTCGAAGGCGACATTCTCTTTACTGGGCAAACGCTCTACGTCGAAGGCGGAAAGAGTACCGCTCACATCACCGGCGGCGCTAATTTTGAGCGCAGCGCCCTCGCTATTCGCTCCGATGAGGCGCAGTTCAACTGGGACACGAAAATCGCCGACTTCACCGGCAAAGTTCAGCTTAAACAAGAGGATACAACGCGCAAGCTCCAGCACGTTCGTTACAACGTCGTCACCGGCGAAATTTTGCTGACGGAATAACAATTTACAGCAAAAAACAACCGCCCCCTTTCGGTCTGTCGACCGCGGGGCGGTTGTTTTTTGCTTGCGATAGAATCCGACGGCAAAATCCCCTGCCGCTTAGAGAACGAGCTTGCTGAAATCAGCGACCCGACGAATCAGGCGGTCAACCAAAAGGAGAAGCGCAAGGCGGTTATTCCTTATCTTCGCGTTTTTATCCATGACCATTACCGCGTCGAAAAGCGCATTGATGGGTGCGGCGAGATCGGAAAGAGCATCGATGGCCCCCGCGTAATCCTGCCCCTCGATCAGGCTTTCGACGGCGCTCGCCGTTGAGGTGAAGGCCTGATAAAGCGCCTTTTCCTCTGGCACGGCAAAAAGAGCCGGATCGATCACGTCGTTTTCCGCCTTTACCGCAAGGTTTCCGGCGCGGACGAAGGCCTGAATAACCGGCGTCATAGCGCCGCCTTTGACGGCTTCCGCCACTGCCTGCGCCCGCTGAAAGCAGGCGTATACGTCGTCGCTGTCCGCAAGCACGGCCTCCGCCACGTCGTAGCGAATACCGGCGTCGTCGAAGACGTTCTTCAGCCGCAGGCGCAAAAAGGCGGCGACATCGCGACGCATCTTATCGCGAGCCGTTTCCCCGGTTATTCCCAGTTCGTCCATCGCCGCGTCGGTAAGCGCGGCGACGGAGAGACTGTACTTCGCCTCGATGAGCATATTCACCATCCCCAGGGCCTGACGGCGCAGAGCGAATGGATCCTGCGAGCCGGTGGGAATAAGACCGCGGCTAAAGGTCGCCACAAGATTATCCATCTTGTCGGCGAGACTGACAATACGCCCTGGCGCCGTCTGCGGCTCCGCGTCTCCCGCAAAACGCGGACGATAATGCTCGTCGATCGCCTGCGCGACTTCTTCTTCCTCTCCGTCAAGGCGGGCGTATTCACGTCCCATGACGCCCTGCAACTCGGTAAACTCCGTTACCATGCCGGTGACGAGATCCGCCTTTGAAAGGAGCGCCGCCCGCCGCGCCCTCTTCCTCACGCGGGGATCGACGTCCAGCGCATCGGCGATAAACGCCGCCAACCGCTCCAGCCGCTCCGTTTTTTCGTAGACGGTTCCCAGTCCCTCCTGGAAGACGACGGTTTTCAGCTTTTCACGGTGCTGTTCCAGCGTCTTTTTCCGATCCTCGTCGAAGAAGAACTGCGCGTCGGCGAGGCGGGCGCGCAGGACGCGCTCATTGCCGCGGCGAACGATATCGAGGTATTCCGTTCCGCCGTTACGCACCGTTATGAAAAGCGGCAAGAGTTTTCTCGCCGCGTCCTTTACCGGAAAATAGCGCTGATGATCGCGCATAGGCGTGATGACGGCCTCGGGGGGAAGCGCCAGGTATTTTTCCTCAAATTTTCCGGCGAGCGCCGTCGGGTATTCGACGAGATAAGTGACTTCCTCCAAAAGCTCTTCGGATATTTCCGCCGTCCCGCCGTTTTCCTTCGCGACGTTTTCAATTTGCGCGCGAATCAGGGCGCCGCGGCGCACCGGATCGACGATAACGTATTCCTTTTCGCAGGCCGCCTCATAATCCGCCGCCCGCGCGATATCAAACGCTTCCCGCCCGAGGAAGCGATGCCCCCGGGAAGAGCGCCCGGAGCGGATTTCTGCCAGCGTGAAAGGGACGACCGCATCGCCGTAGAGAGCGACGAGCCAACGCAGCGGACGAATAAAAGAAAAATCAAGATCGCTCCAGCGCATACGGTTTGGGAAACTCAGTCCGGTAATGAGATCCGGCAACAGGTTTTCCAGAAGCCGCGCCGTCTCCTGCCCCGCTTCGTGAATTGTCGCGTAAACGTAACCGTCCTTCGTCACTAAATCGCTGGGATCAATCTTCGCCCCGCGGGCAAAGCCCTGCGCCGCTTTCGTCAGATGACCGTCAGCATCGAAGGCCGCCTGTACCGAAGGACCGCGCCGCTCGCTCGTCACATCCGGCTGCCGCTCGGCCAGCTCTTCAACGATGAGCGCCATGCGCCGCGGCGTCCCCAGCGTCCGTATCGCGCCGTATTTCAGCCGCAAATCGGCAAACGCTTTAGCGGCGTTTTCTTTCAGCTCCGCTAAAATACCCGGCATGGCGTGAGCCGGCACTTCTTCCGTCCCGATCTCCAAAAGCAACTCCTTACTCATGCGCTCGCCCCCTCTTTCTCTCCCCGGTGCAGCATAGGATAGCCCAACTCCTCGCGCTGCTTTAGATAGCGCTGAGCGCAGAGCCGGGCGAGCTTTCGCACCCGGCCGATAAAGGCGGTGCGCTCGGAAACGCTGATCGCTCCGCGGGCGTCGAGGAGATTGAAGACGTGCGAGCATTTGAGGACGTAATCGTAAGCAGGATGGACATAACCCAGCTCGATGACACGCACCGCCTCTTTTTCGTACTTCTCAAAGAGATCAAAGAGTAGCGCTTCATCGGAGAGCTCGAAGGAATACGCCGACTGCTCGACCTCGTTCTGGTGAAAAACGTCGCCGTAAGTATAATCCTTCGTCCACTGGATGTCGTAGACGTTCTCCACTCCCTGAATGTACATGGCGAGGCGCTCCAAGCCATAGGTGATCTCCACTGCCACCGGCTTTACGTCCTGGCTGCCGACCTGCTGAAAATACGTAAACTGCGTGATCTCCATGCCGTCGAGCCAGACCTCCCAGCCCAGCCCCCACGCCCCCAGCGTCGGCGACTCCCAATTATCTTCGACAAAGCGAATATCATGCTGCTTCGCCTCAATGCCAAGGCTCACCAGGCTCGCCAGATACAGCTCCTGAATATTATCCGGCGACGGCTTCATGATGACCTGAAACTGGTGGTGCTGATAGAGCCGGTTCGGATTATCGCCGTAACGCCCATCCGCCGGACGCCGCGACGGCTCGACATACGCCACGTTCCAAGGCTCAGGCCCAAGCACGCGCAAAAAAGTCGCCGGGTTCATCGTCCCCGCCCCCTTCTCCACGTCGTACGGCTCGCCCAGAATACAGCCCTTCTCCGACCAAAACTGCTGCAAAGCCAGAATAATTTCCTGAAACTTCATTCCCGCGTTCCTCCTTCGCTTGCGGACAGCAAAAAATCTCGCCGCCCGTAACATCACGTTACGGGGACGAGATTTTATCTTTATAAACTCCCGCGGTTCCACCCCGATTGGTCAAAGACCCTCTTCATCTCAAATTCTTTTTGCTCCAAAGCGCCTTTCGCCTGTTAACCGCCTCCCACCGCCGCGGCCTCGCTGAAGTCAGGCTACTCCCTCTTCTTCATCGCTCGTCGTTAGTCTAACAAATCCCTTAACTCTTGTCAATCGGGAATTTAACCGCCGTAGCAACAAATCCCTGCCCCGCACATAATCCCCGGCAGCCAGGGAATACTCCTCTCTAACCGTTCGCAAAGCCAACCGCCCTTCAAGACAATGATAAAAAATGAACGATCGCCCGATAAGGCGCTTGTTCATTCCCTTGCAACAATATGTCGTCGTACTTACCCTTCCAGCGGTTTCATCGTCGGGAAGAGGAGAACGTCGCGGATGGAAGGGCTGTCGGTGAGGAACATGACGAGACGGTCGATGCCGATGCCGACGCCGCCCGTTGGGGGAAGGCCATACTCAAGAGCAACGACATAATCCTCGTCCATGACGTGCGCTTCGGCGTCCCCCGCTTCGCGCTGCTTCACCTGATCGACAAAGCGCTGCCGCTGATCGAGGGGATCGTTGAGCTCGGTAAAGCCATTCGCCAGCTCGCGGCCGTAGACGAAGAACTCGAAGCGATCGGTAAGCATGGGGTTATCGGCATTGCGTTTCGCCAGCGGTGAAATCTCCGTCGGATGGTGTGTAATGAAGGTCGGGTTCATGAGGTTCCCTTCGACCTTTTCCTCAAAGGCGGCGTTAAGAATAGCGCCTATGCCGTGCCGATTTTCATAGGTAACGCCGATTTCGTCGGCCATGGCGCGCGCCTCGGCGACCGTCGCCGCGCTCAGGAAGTCCTTGCCGGTAGCCTCCTTCACGGCATCGTTCATCGTGATGCGGCGAATATTTGCCAAATCGATTTCTTTACCGTCGTAAGTGATTTTCGTCGTCCCCAGAACATCTTTCGCCGCCGTAAGGATGATTTTTTCCGTAAGATCCATCATATCTCGGTAATCGGCGTAGGCCTGATAGAACTCGACGGAAGTAAATTCGGGGTTGTGCCGGACGTCCATGCCTTCGTTTCGGAACACGCGCCCAATTTCATAAACACGCTCCAGCCCGCCCACGATGAGGCGCTTCAATGCCAGCTCCGTAGCGATGCGCAGATAGAGGTCGATATCGAGGGTATTGTGGTGGGTGATAAAGGGTTTAGCCGCCGCGCCGCCCGCCAAAGTCGCTAAAACCGGGGTTTCCACTTCCAGATAGCCTGCCCCGTCAAGGGTACGGCGAATGGACTGAATAATTTTCGTACGCTTGCGGAAGGTATCGCACACTTCAGGATTCACGATGAGATCGAGGTAGCGCTGCCGATAGCGCAGATCGACGTCCTTGAGGCCATGGAATTTCTCCGGCAAAGGACGCAAGGATTTCGCCAGGAGATCAAAATCATTCACAATGACGGTGATCTCGCCGCGCTGCGTCTTAAAGGTCCGCCCGGCGATGCCGATGATGTCGCCGATATCGAGAAGGCGAAACTGCGCGTACTTTTCGTCGCCCAGCACATCGTATTTGAAATAGAGCTGTATCTTGCCCGAGGCGTCCATCAGCTCGGCGAAGCTCGCCTTGCCGTGCCCGCGTTTTGCCGTCAGACGCCCCGCCAGCCGAACGACAGGGCCATCCATTTCGCCCTCCAGCTCGTCAAAGTGATCGCGGATATCCTGCGCGTGGTGCGTGACCTCGTAACGGTGGCCGAAAGGCGCAACGCCCATGTCCGAAAATGTCTGCAGCTTATCGCGGCGGATCTTCATCATTTCGTTGACGTCCTGCGCCGCCCCTGTTTCTTCGTTCCTGTTGCTCAACTTTCTTACCCCTTATTCTTGATTTTCACGATCTTAAACTTTAAGACGCCGGTGGGCGCGTGGACGTCGACGGTCGAGCCGACCTTCTTTCCCAGAATGGCCGCGCCTACCGGCGACTCATTGGAGATCTTTCCTTCGTCCGGGTCGGCTTCCGCCGATCCCACCAGCGTGTACTCCATATCTTCTTCCATTTCCAAGTCACGGACGACGACGCAACAGCCCATGCTCACGGTTGTGCGTGATTTCTTTTCGTCGGAGATGACCTCGACGTTACGCAGCTTGACTTCCAGCTCTTGGATTCGGCCCTCAATAAAGGCCTGCTCGTTTTTCGCGTCGTCGTATTCCGAGTTTTCGCTGAGATCCCCCAGTGCTATGGCTTCCTTCAGACGTTCCGCGACCTCTTTGCGTCGCACGACCTTGAGCCGTTCCAGCTCTTCCTCCAGCTTTTTCAGGCCATCTTTCGTCAGAATGAATTTTTTGTCCGTCATTGATTGTTCGCTCCTTGCCGTTGCCTGCAACGGATTCTTTTCCTGTCCGCGCGGCGCTGCCGTAGCGGACAAACCGAAACGAGTGTCAGGAAATCTCCCTGACACCCGATTACATGCCTTTCTATTATATGTATTTTCCTATTCCTTGTCAATGCGGGAAATACTCCCTTTCCCCCGGCGAATTATAAGAGCGCGGCGTCTTTTTCTCCCATTTGGAGAGTTCCGCCCGCAGCGCGGCGAAAGAAATCTCCTGCACCGCGTTGGGAAGACGGCCGGAAGGCGCACACACCCCAATGACCGCGCCGTCTGGAAGCAGGAAATTTCGCCCCGCGACAGCCCCATCGCCCCTCCAGAGGGCCACAGTATCAACGCTTTCTATCCCTCCTGCCAGTCCGTCGCCGGTATATTTCAAACAACTTTCCTTCATCGTCCAATAGCGCAGAAAGAGTAGGTGCCGCTCGCCCCGAGGAGCCTCGTCCAGCGCGCGGCACTCCTCAGGACGGAAAAAACGACGGGCAATCGCCGAAACAGCGGCGCGCCGCCGAGGGCCTTCGACGTCGACCCCGTTTCGCTCCCCGCCGATACTCAGGACGACCCATGCGCCGCTGTGCGACCAGCTAAAAAATGCGGCGACATCCGGCGAGTAAGGCTTTCCCCGTGCGTCGCGGCAAATCTCCAGCGCCAGCGGCACTTTCCCGCTTCGCGCCGCCAAACGGACACGCGCCAAAAGCTCCGCGGCTATCGTCCGCGCCCGCATGAGCGGCGAACGATAGCCGCGAATAGCCTCCCGCCGCTCCGGCGAAAGATACGCAAGATACCCCTCCACCTGCGTCGCCGCTTCTTCGTCAAGCCGCAAGGCGTATACCTCGATTGACTCCATGACTCCTCCCGCGAAAAAGAGACGCGGCGAATGAACCGGCGTCTCCTTCCTTCTACCTCAAGTTGCTGGCGCTTCTCTGCCCACTGCCGAAAGCGCTTCCTCGTCCCGTTTTTTCATAGTCCTGCCGCTTTCAATCAGCGCCAGCTTGGCGGCGCGTGAAAGGCGCTTCAGCGCAGTCTCGCGCTTCTGGGCCTCTTCCTTCGTTGAAAACGCCTCATAATAAACAAGCCGTACCGGTCCGCGCCCCCGCGTGTACTTCGCTCCCTGCCCGGCATTGTGCGCCGCCAACCGCTTTTTAAGATCGTTCGTCCACCCGGTGTAAAGCGTCCCATCGGCGCATTCCAGAATATAAGTATATGCCGTCATGACTCCGCTTCCGGTTCCACTAAACGGTCGATCAGGGTGATTTTTTTGATGACAACATCGACGCGCGGCCGATCGTTCCAATCGCAGTCCGCCTTGCCGATCTTTTTAACGACATCCATGCCGCGCACGACCTTGCCAAAAACGGCGTGATGACCGTTCAGCCACGGCGTCGGCGCGAGGGTGATAAAAAACTGCGAACCGCCGGTATTCGGCCCGGCGTTCGCCATCGAGAGGATCCCTTCGCTGTCATGCGCCAGCTCCGGATGAAACTCATCGGGAATCGTATAGCCGGGGCCGCCTCTACCCGTCCCCGTCGGATCGCCGCCCTGAATCATAAAGCCGTCGATCACCCGATGAAAAATCACCCCGTCATAAAACCCCTTTTCCGCCAATTCAATAAAATTTTCCGTCGTGCGCGGCGCTTTGTCTTCAAACAGCTCCACTTCAAACGTTCCCTCGCTCGTAGCGAAGATCGCGATACGATTGTCCAATGCTTTCTCTCCTCCATTTTCATCCGGCGCCGCCAGGCAAGTTCCTATCAAAAGGCTCCAGAGTGCCATTGCTGTCCCCAGCCGCTTCATTCGGTAAATTTTTCTCCCTGCGTCAGATATCGTCTTTCTCCCGGTGTTACCGGAGACCAACAGGGAATTTCCCGTCCCGGCAGGAAAAAATCCGGCTCCGGCTGCCAGCGGGGATAACCGACGCTGTGCATCGTCACCAAAGCCCGCGTATCCGTTCGCCGGCAAAACTCCTTAGCGCCCCAGCTTCTGGCCTCCTCCAGGCGTCCGTCTGCGGGGAAAAAGGCCATATCAAAGGCCTCGCCGTCGAGCCTTTTCATCTGCTTCATAAAGCCGTTTCGCGCGAAACCGATATTATCCGGGGTATCCTCCGCCCAGTGCCACCAATTAAAGTCGCCGGCGTGAAAGATCCGCCAACCGCCGAAGCTGACGGCGAAGGACGTGCCTTCGTCCGTCGAGGCGAAGGACACGACCTTAATGCGCGCGTCTTCGTAAGCGTCGTAAACGTCAAGCCATGTCACCTGTGCCGCCGGAATCCGCCGCGATGAAAGCACTCCAGCGACATCGCGGCTCAAAAAGTAGCGGCGGACTTTTTTCGCGTAACGGGCGATGTCCGGATTGAAGTGATCGAAATGTGCGTGGGAAACAAAAATATACAGCTCGTCCAGCTCCGGCAGCGCCTTATCCACCGCCCCCGCGGGATCCTGAAAATCGTCGAACACCAGCCCCCAGCGCTCGCCGTGGACGAGAAAGCCGCTGTTCAAAAGATACGTGATCGCTAAAGGTCCTTTCCCTGCCGTCATATTTCCTCCTCCGCATCCACCGGCAAAATTTTACCGCTCAAAACATCGACTAAGCCGCGATCGGTCAGCTTCAGCGCCGGAATGACCGGCAGGCTCAAAAAGGCCAGCGTCATCAGCGGATCATATTCCTCATTTACGCCGAGCCGCCGCGCTGTCTGCGTAAGCCAGGCGTTTTCCTCCGCCACGGTCCGCGCGTCCTGCGGCGTCATCAGACCGCCGATAGGAAGCGCCAGCGACGCCAGCACCTCGCCGCCCGCGGCGATGGCGAAGCCGCCTTCGATCCGCTCTAACTCCCGAATCGCCGTCAACATATCCTCATCATTAGCTCCCACGACGATAATGTTATGTGAATCATGCCCCACGGTCGAAGCGATAGCTCCACGTTGCAGCCCGTAACCCTGCAAAAGCCCCAGTCCGACGCGGCCCGTCGCGTGGTGCCGCTCAATGACCGCCAGCTTTAAAATGTCGCGCGCCGGGTCAGCCGCGGCCATCCCTTGCTCGGTTTTTACTTCCACCACCCGCTTCTCCGTCAAGAGCTGATGCGGCACTAAACCGATGATGTTCGCCCGCTTTCGCGGCAGGGAAATCATCAGATCGCGACGGCTCACCGGCGCGATATTAACCGTCTTTAAAAGCGCAGGGAAGTCCGCTGTTGGCATTCCTACGAGGAGCCTCCCCTCCCTTGCTACCATTGCCCCGCTTTTCATCACCAGAAATGGCCGCCATGAACCGTCGCCGTCAAACAGCAAAATATCTGCTAAGCGGTTCGGCGCAAGGACACCGCGCTCCTTGAGGCCGAAATAGCGCGCCGGATTGACCGTCGCCATATTGACCGCCAGAGAAAGCGGCAGTCCCGCTTCCACGGCGCTTTTGAGAATCGAATTGATATGGCCGCGCGCCAATATATCGGCAGGCAGGCGATCGTCGGTCACAAACATACAAAACGGCGCGGTATGCTCGTTAATGACCGGGCGCAGCGCCGAAAAATTTCTTGCTGCCGAACCTTCGCGAATTTGCAGGTACATCCCTGCCTCAAGGCGCGCCTGCCCTTCTTGTGCCGTTACACACTCGTGATCCGACGAGATTCCCGCCGCCGCATAGCCCATGAGCTCTTTTCCCATCAGACCCGGCGCGTGTCCCTCGATCTGCATGCCCCGGCGCATGGTCAGCTTGTCGTACACCGCCGGGGCACCTGACAGAACGCCGGGTACGTTCATCATCTCCGCCAGCCCCAAAACCCGCGGATCATCGAGCAGCGGCTGTAAATCCGCCGCCGTGAGACGGGCGCCGCTGTCCTCCATCTCCGTCGCCGGCACGCAAGACGGAAGCGTAAAAAACGTATCCAGCGGCAGATGTTCCGCCGCCGCCATCATGTAGCGAATCCCCGTCAGGCCGGCAACATTAGCGATCTCATGGGGATCGGTAACGACCGTTGTCGTTCCCGTCGGCACCACAGCACGGGCAAATTCCGCCGGACTTAAAAGCGAGCTTTCGATGTGGACATGTCCGTCAATGAAGCCCGGCAAAGCATATCTCCCCGCCGCGTCGATCATGTCCTGCCCCCGGTAATCGCCCAGCCCCGCGATATATCCCTGCTCGATCGCGATATCGCCTTTTCGGAACTGCCCCGCAAACGATTGATAAATCCGAGCGTCATGGACGACCAGCGCGGCGGGATGCTTCCCTTGCGCCACGGCGACAAAACGCTCCAGGTCCTTAACCACAGCTCTCTTTCCCCTTTCCGTCCCATCCCTTCGCTATCGCCCGCTCCCGCAGCATTTCCTCAATTTTAACTCCCGGCAGGGTAAAGCCCCGCCCCATGACCTCATTAGCGTCCAGCACGATCATGAAGGCCTGGGGATCAAATTTATCGGCGATCTGCTTGATTCGAGCGATCTGGGTCAGGGTGACGACCACGAACAGCACCCGCTTCGCGTGATGGGTAAAAGCGCCTTCGCCATCGATATAGGTCACACCGCGCCCGAGGACGTGAATGATCGCTTCCGCAATGGGCTCGGCACGGTCGGAGATGAGAAAAATCACCTTGCGGTGAACGAAGCCCGCCACGACCTTATCCGTCACCGTCGCGCTGAGAAACATCGAAATCAGCGTGTACATCGCCGGCATAACGCCGAACATAAATGCCGAAATCGTCATAATGATGCAATTGAAGGCAAAAATAACACCACCCATGTTGAACGAATAATACTTCCGAATGATGGCCGCCACGATGTCCAGCCCCCCCGAGCTGCCATCCAGCCGAAAGAGCAGCCCGTACCCAAGGCCGTTAAAAATACCGCCGAAAATCGCCGCCAGCATGGGATCCGACACCGGCGCCAGCCCATTCAAAAAATGCGTCGCGTCAAGTCCAACGGAAAAGAGCACCGTTCCCAGAACGACACCGCCGATGTACCGCGATCCCAGCGTTTTATAGGCGGCGATAAAAAGCGGCACATTATAGACGAGAACCTGCGCTCCTACCGGAAGCCCCGTCAAAAAATAAACGATGATGCCGATGCCCGCCAGGCCCCCGCTCAAGAGATGATTGGGGATGAGGAACAGATTGATAGAGCTGGAGCTGATGAGACATCCCAAGAATATCCCCAGCGTCCGTTCCAGCTGTGATCGGCTCATGATTTATGCGCGCCGGCGGCACGGCGTTCCTTTAAAGCGCTCATATCAATGTCGCGCCGCGGCAGCTCCGCCGCCCCCAGGTCTTGGCTCTCCCACTCCTCGTCCAATTGCTCGTCCGCCTCGTCTTCGGTAAGCGGCAGGCTGGTCATACGCCACGAAAGGAGCGTCGCCTGCGGCAGCTCCGCCTCCAGCATGAGCCTTTCCTCCGGCGCGGCAGGATTTTGATAAATATACCACGTCACGCCATCAATAAATTGGCGCTCCACCTTGCCAAAAACCTCTGCGATCCGATACGGCGTCGCTCCGTAACGCACCCCGCCACGTCCGGTATAATCCTGATCGCGGATGACGATATCGACAACTTTCCCGTCCCGAGGCGTCACGCCAACGACAAAATCCCGGCGAAAAGTATAATACTTCACGCGAATCCCGAATACACTGCGCTCCTGGTCAAAAAGCGGCGCGCCGAAAACCTTTGTCAATGTTTCTTCCGTCGCCGCATCGCCCAGCGCCACGCCCCGACAAGAAAAATCCTCCGGCTGCACCGCTGCCAACGCCGCCGTCGTCCATAGCCAGAAAACCAACGCCGCCCCCATAATCCGCGCCACGTTCATCCTGTCCGCCTCCTCGGAAATATTCCTGCTAGCAGTATACCACATCCCCCGGCAAAATGCGCAAAAAAAAGCGGCGTGTGATGTGCCGCCGCTTTTCAAAACTCTGCGAAATTGCCTTCCCGAAAGATAGGGATCTCCCGACCGTCTTTTGTCTTTCCGGTAATAGCCAGATCACGGGAACCGATCATGAAATCCTCGTGCAGGAGAGAATCGTTGACGCCGTGCCGTAAAAGCGTTACCGAGTCCATTTCCGCGCCGCCCTGCAGGCAGGTCGGGTATGCCTTGCCCAACGCCAAATGGCAGGCGGCGTTTTCGTCGAAAAGCGTATTGTAAAAGAGGAGTTTGCTCTGGGAAATCGGCGAATCAAAAGGAACCAGCGCCACTTCGCCAAGCCGCATCGCGCCTTCGTCGGTGGCGAGAAGTTCCGTAAGAAGCTCTTTCCCTCGCGTCGCGTCAGAGGCAACGACCTTTCCCCCGTGAAAGGTCAGCCGGATCCCTTCGATAAGATTGCCGTTGAAAACCAGCGGTTTCGTCGCGCACACGACGCCCTCCACCCTCTCGCGATGGGGCAGGGTATAAACTTCTTCCGTCGGCAGATTCGCCACAAACGGAACGCCGCCCTCATGCGCCGCGGTTCGCTCCGTTTCCTCCTCACCGCCGACCCAGATATGGCCCTCGGGGAGCCCGATCGTAAGATCGGTTCCCCACTCGTTTTTATAATGAAGGGACGTAAACGCGCTGCGGTTTAGAAAATCTGCCGCCCGCCGCAAAAACGCGATATGCTCCCGCCAGCGAGCGGCGGCCTGCCCGTCGCCCGCGACGCGCACCGTCCGCAAAATCGCTTGCCACAACGCCGCCATCGCTTCGTCCGGCGATTTATCAGGGAAGACTTTTTTCGCCCAGTTCACCGTGGGGATCGAAACGACGCACCACGTATTTTTATTGCTCATCATCCGCGCCCGATAGTCGATCAGAGCCGCGCCCGCCGCCCGCTGGGCGCGCTGCAGGCGCGCCGGCGAAATTCCCCGAAAAATCTCCGGATCCTCGGCATGAATAGAGATAAACGCCGCGTCCGCCGCCGCGTTATCGTCGTAAAGGCTCTTTCGCCAGCGCGGATACTCGTCGAGCACCTCGTCCGCCGCCCGCTCGAAACGGAGGCGAGCGAAGTGCTCGTCGCCCCACGCGATGGTAACGTCGCGCGCCCCCGCGTCATAGGCTTCGCGAGCCAATCGCCGCGCAAAATCCGCACTCTCAATCGGAGCGTTTATCACTACCGGCTGTCCCGGCTGAACGTTCACGCCGACACGCACCACGAGCCGCGCATATTCATCAAGCGGAAGGCTTTTCATATCAGCAGCCATTTCAGAAGATTCGACCGGGAGATAAGTCCGACAAGCTTACCGTTCTCCATTACAGGAACCTGCTTGATGTGATTATTCAGCACCGCCTCGCCAACTTTCTGGGCCTCGTCGTCCACCTGTACGGTAATTACCGGCGACGTCATAATCTCTCCTGACGTATTCGCCCCCATCTTGCGAAACGCTTCCCGGTATTCCTCGATCCCTTCGTATTCGCCCAGCACGCTGAGCACTTGCGGCGCTTTCGGCGCGATTTTTTTACGCAGCAAATCGCCTTCGCTCACCATGCCCAGCACCGCTCCCGACGCATCGACGACCGGCACGCTGCAAAGCCCGTGCGTGACCATAAGTTCCGCCACTCTTCGCACCGGCGTATCCGGCGACACGGTCACAGCATCCTTCATCATGATGTCCCTTGCCTTCATTTCCTGAACCTCCCTGCCCAAAACTCCTGTCTCCTGCATATCAGGCACAGTTCTCCTGCGAAATATTTTCGTCATAACGCCCCTTTTTTCCTGCCGCCAAAAACATTTCCGACCTTCTTCCTAAATCGTCAGGAATACTTCCCCGGATCGTCAACGATCGTCCGGCGTAAATTCGCCATTCGGACAATAATGGCTCCTTCTCGCTCATCCCAAACCGCCTGTGCCTTTTCCGCCGGACTTACTTTGTAGAATTTGCCTTTGTCAATTCTATATACAAGTGCACTTTCATGGGCTTTGCGAGCGCACTGAACCCCCTTGTATATTTTTGAACCCCTCTGCTGTAAAACCATTAAATTGTATCGACGTAATCTCTAGCTTATATAGTTGATTATGGTATCAGTTACTAAGAATCCAAGCAAAAAGAAGGTTGCAAGAAAGGTATACAGATAAAAGCCCCTCGTTCTATACACGTTGATTGCGATAGCACGAGGGGCTTTTACTTGATGGGTAATTTTTTACTGCTGCCTGGTATTTTTTGTTGCAGCTATGACTTTGTCTTTCAGCACAAGATAGAGATAACCTCCTAGTAAGCCTGTCAGCATCTGTGGTACGCCTAACGACATATTCAGAAGGCGCTGCAACGCCGGCGGAACTTCAAACAAGGCCAAAATAAGGTAAACAGAGCCGTAGAGCCCCATAAGCCGTAAGATACTGGCAATGATAACCGCCATTTTTTCCGATTTTCTGCTCCAAAAATGAAATCCGGCCACATAAAGGAAACTGGTAACCCCGACTAACGGGATTTGCAGAGGTGTCATCAGGTTCCCCGTTAAGAAGGCCACAACAGGGGTCAGAAAACAAAGGATCACGGCTCCGGAAAAGGATGCCAGATATCCTGCCAGTAGCAAACATAAATTACAAAGACTTCCTGTAATAAGCATCGCTGCAATCCCTGGCAAGGGTACCAGGAGTCTTAGATTCTGGCTTATCAGAATGATTGCCAACAGCAGTCCCAAAAAGCAGATTTTCCCAGCCATTTTGCCGCCTCTCATCAAAATTCAAATTTGCAGTTTACATACCAAAGGATTCCCGGATAATCAAGCAGGTCATCTTTATAATCGAGCAGGTTGTCCAAGCCAAATGTTAATGTCGTGTTTTTCCCTATTTTTCGATTCACATTCAGATTCAGCATCGTATAATCCTTGTCGTAGCATTCGGTTTGCGACTTTTGATATCTGTAATCCAAATAGGTATCAGCCCAAAGGTTGATGAGCCAGTTTTCATCCGGTTTATAGGATAGCATAGCCGAAATCTTATGCCGCGCCTCATTTTTCAGCCTTTCGTCTGTATCCCTGTTTTCAGCATTCAAATACGTGTAGTTTAGGTTTGCACTGAACTTGGACGAAAATGCATATTCCGTGCTGGCTTCAATACCATAGATTCTGGCATTTGCAACATTTTCATACTGTATTTTATTGGTCGCTACATAAGTTTCATTGATCATATCACGGAAATTGCTGTTAAAGAAGGTCAGTTTCGATTTCCCTTTTCTGTATTTCCTTTCTGCCGATACATCGAACATCAGGGATTTTTCCGGCTTGAGGTTGTCATTTCCTACAAAAGAGACCATTCTTCCGTTACGGGGTACTACCAGGTTCAAATACAGCTGGTTCGGACTGGGCACTCTGAATCCGGTACTGATATTGGCTTTGAAGCTCCATTGGTCGTCTGCATTGTAGACAATCCCGAACTTTGGAGAAAAACGGTCGGAGAAATCGGAGCTCCCATCATAGCGGATACCCGTGGTAAGCGACAGCTTTTCCCCAGGTGTAAAGACATCCT
>ERZ773042.522-NODE-522-length-26364-cov-5.317230_pt1 | contig 26364 bp, 16 predicted proteins | sample MGYA00511664_ERZ773042 | MGnify/ENA primary metagenome ERZ773042 (study PRJEB29015, sample SAMEA2737984) | human oral metagenome | biome: human oral; feature: human-associated habitat; material: dental | place: China | collected 2036 ... | reverse complement strand
GGTTCATCTTCTGCGAGAGACGCACGATGCGCGACTTGTCCGTCGGCAGTGCGCGTGCAATGACGCGCAGCTGCGGCAGGACGCGCTGTACCTCCTCGTCCCGCATCTGGGCGAGGTCGCTGCTCGTCAGAACAAGGTCGCCATCCGCACGCAGCAGCCCCGCATCGCGGGCAATCGCAACGGCGGTCTCGCGGCGGTCGCCCGTCACCATGACGACCTGCACGCCCGCCGCCTGTACCTCCGTGATTGCCTCACGCGCCTCGGGGCGCACATCGTCACGAATCGCAGCAAGTCCGATGAGCACGACATCCGTATTGATTGCATTCTTTTGAAAGGGCTGCTCTGAATACCCGAACGCCAAGACGCGCATCGCACGCGCGGCATAGGCGTTTATTTTTTCGTTCAGCGCATCTGCATCAAAGGGAACGATCGCCCCATCCTGTGCAAGCGCGTATTTCGCCCGTGCCAGCAGCGCCTCGGGTGCCCCCTTGTAGACGACCGTGCCGCGTGCGGGCAGCTCCGCCTGACTGAATTTATTGGTGGAGTTAAATGTCTGGCGATGCCCCACGCGGTAGTTTTCATTGCTCTGCATCGCGCGGTATGTCTCTGCACCGAGGAAGCGCATGACCGCCTGATCGGTCGGATTTCCGCCGACCACCGCGCCCGCCTCGTCATACATGGCGGCGGAGTTCATGCCGATCGCGAGTTTCAGCTTTTCGTGGAGCACAGGATGCTCCGTGAGCGCGCCGAGGACCCTGCCATCCGCCGTAAAGAAGTCCACGACCTCAAGCTGTCCGCCCGTGATCGTGCCCGTCTTGTCGCTGAAGAGAATATTCAGTGAGCCCGCCGTCTCGATGCCGACCGCACGCCGCACGAGGACACCGCGTGCGAGCATCCGGCTCGTGTTCTGCATCAGCACGAGCGAGATCATGAGCGGCAGCCCCTCGGGCACGGCGCAGACGATGATGAGGATCGCGAGCGAGACCGCCTGAATCAGATCCACGAGAATCTGACTCCACCCAACGGCTACATACGCCTCCAGCCCGCCCGCACGCAGGGCAAAGAACATCATGTAGAGTGATATGATGACGAGCCCCGAGAGATAGCCGAACGCCGAGATCTGATCGGCGAGCTTCGCGAGCTTCACCTGCAGGGGAGAGTCCGGCTCACGCGCCTGCATCTCCGCCGCCATCCGCCCCATCATCGTCTGCACGCCGACGCGGCGCACCTCCATCACCCCCTCGCCGTCAAAGACCACGCTCCCGCGAAAGAGGGTCGCATCGTCCACGAAGGTGTCGCCCGTAATCTCCTCTGGAAATACATAGTGGCTGTCTGCGGGTATCTTCGGGCACTCCTCCGTCTCCCCGTTCAGTGCCGTATTGTTCACGCGGAGTTCCCCCGCGACCAGCATGCCGTCCGCAGGAATCTTGTTGCCGCCCTGCAAAATGACATGGTCGCCGACCACGATCTCATCCACGGGCAGAACGACCAGCCCGCCGTCGCGGCAGACCTTCGCCGTGTCCTTTGCCGTGCGCGCACGCAGGGCGCGGTACTCCGTATCGCTCGCGACATTCGTCCGTGCCGTCACCGTTGCGACGATAATAACGGTCACGATCGTCCCCACCGGCTCATAGATCTCCGCGTGTCCTGCAAAGTACATGGCAATCATGAGCGCGACCATGACAAGCAGGATGCGGATCATCGGGTCGCGGAACGTCTCCAGAAATGCCTGTCCGAACGTCATCCACTGCGGCTCAGGAATCGTGTTTGCGCCGTATTTCAGACGCGATGCCTCCGCCTCCGCCGATGTCAGTCCCGTAAATTTCAAGAATGTTCCCCTTTCCCCTCAGCCACGCACTGCACGAACAAAGTAATAGACGAGATAGGCACTGACGGCGAGAGCAATCCCATCCCCGAGACTGCCATACATCGGTGCAATCAATACGATCAAGGTCAGCACGGCGATGCGTGCGGGCTCCTCCCATGCGGCATTGGTCCGCCGCCGCCGCGCCGCCTCCACAGCGTTGGAGATGCGGCTCTGCCAGCGTGTCAGCCAGAGCACAATCCCCGTGACGATCATCGCGGCCGTCATGAGGATGAGCAGTGCCCAGAAGATTTTTTCCGCCGTCAGCTCATGGTTGTGGATGTGCAGATTCAAAAAGAATGGCGCCATCGTCAGCCATGCAGGTACGGACACAAGGAGCGGCTCTCCGCCGCCCGCGGCGAGATAGACCTGCGTCCCCAGTACAAAATCCGTCGCGCGTACCGTCGGCTCTGCGATCTGGAACTGATAGAAATCCTGATGTGCCGTGGGCAGCCGCATGGAAATAATGTCCTTTCCGGGAAACGCCTCCTCTATCCGTGCCAGTGCTTCCTCCGGCAGGAGCAGTGCCGCACTCTGTTCCTGTGCGGAAAAGTGCTCTGCCGCCATCGTCTGCGCCGTGCGCTGGTAGTCCCGCATGCCGACGGAGTAAAGGACGATAAAGACACCGCTCACGCACATGAGGACTGCCCATGTGCCCGCAAAGACCGACGTGATCTTATGCCAGTCCGACCAGAACAGTCGGCTGCTCCGCCTTCGCCGTGTGCCAAAGGCGAGCGTTTTCATCATCGGCAGATAGAGATAGGCACCGCTCACGATGGAGATCACGGAGAGTACGCACATCGCGGCGAGAAAGTCGCGGCCGCCCTCCTCCAGCCCCAGGCGGACGTGCAGAATGTGCATTGTGTGCATGAACTCCTGCACCGCCTCGGAACGGTAGACACGCTCCTGTCGGTTGAAGACCGTACCCGTGCGCACCTCGTACATGATCTGCTCTCCGCCCATGCGCATATGGGAGCGCCCGGCCTTTCCGCCGCGATCCTTGACACGGAAGTACAGCGTCCCATCCTCCCCGTCCGGTGTGACCGCCAGAATCTCCTTCGTCGGGAACACCTGCGCCACCGCCGCCGTCCCCTGCGGCAGACCCGCCCAGATCTCACTCAGTGCCATAGGCTCCCCGCGCGGCGGCAGATTCACCGTGTTCCACGCGTTGATCTCCCCGCGAAAGAGCAGCGGCAGTCCCGTCAGCGTCAGCAGCAGGAGAAAGAGCGCACAGACGAGGCTCACCCACTGATGAATAACATAGATTTTTCGCATTGATTACCCCGATTTCAATAGATGTTGCCGTCCCATATCATACCACAAAACAAACGAAAACGGAGTAAAAAAGAGGACGGCTGCGCTCCGCGGCGCAACCGTCCCCCAATCTCCTAAATCAGCCCTCTTCGACCTCGATCAGGGCATACTTTCCATCATTTCGTCCGTAAACCACATTGACCTCCTCCGTCTCCGCGTTGCGGAATACGAAGAAATGATGATTCAGCAGATTCATCTGCATGATTGCCTCCTGCACATCCATCGGCTGCAGGGCAAAGCGCTTTGTCTTGACGACCGGGAACACATCGTCCTCCTCCGGCACGGACTGAGTGAAGGTCTCAACCGCCTCCGCCTTGAACCCGCCGTGACGGAAACGACGCTCGAGTTTCGTCTTCTGCTTGCGAATCTGGCGCTCCAGCTTCTCGATCACGAGATCGATGGAGCTGTACATATCCTCCGAACGCTCCTCGCCGCGCAGCAGCACGCCGCGCACGATGGGAGCCGTAACCTCTACCTTGTGATGTTTCCCCTCCACCGAGAGCAGTACCGAGATCTCGCCGACATTCTCGAAGTACTTTGTAATCTTGCCGACCCGCTTCTCCACGTAGTCGCGCAGCGCCGGTGTAACCTCGACATTCTTTCCCCGAATCGTGAATGCAGCCATGAAACACAGCCCCTTTCTATCCACGGGAGCATTTTTCTGCTCCCCCTTTTATCTATAGTATTTCGACATGCGGGGAAAAATACCTGCAAAAAGAATAGTGATTTCCTTAAATTCTGATTTTCCTGTCAACTTCTGATACGATGCGCAAATGAAAAAGCCCGCTGTGTAAGCCGGGCTTTTCAACTCTTTGATGTTATTCCTTCTTGACCACGTTGTCCGCCTGAGGACCGCGTGCTCCCTCGACGATGTCGAATTCGACTTCCTGACCCTCGCTGAGCGTCTTATACCCCTCGCCCTGGATCGAGGAAAAGTGTACGAATACATCGTCACCGTCCTCGCGGGAGATAAATCCATATCCCTTATCCGCGCTGAACCATTTTACTTTGCCCGTCATGTCGGCTCTCCTTTCACTGATAGAGAAACCCTGCCGCAAGCAGTATTTCTCCAGTCTCGCACGTATGCTTCCTTAATTATAAGAGCCGTATCTGGTACTGTCAATAGTCTATCATCAAACGACAGGAAAACATTTGTCAGAGCTGCGGGAAAAATTTTTCAACCCGTTGGAGGCGTTCGCGCTCAAGCTCCTCCCGCCGCTCGAACATCTCACGATAAGCGGCGATGTAGTCATCTATATACTGCTCGAGCAGACGATGCTCCGCCACATAGCGGTAGGCATTCTCCGCGAGCGTGCGCCGAAGGTCGGCGCGCCGGATGAGGAGATCGAGCTTCTCTGCAAACTCCTTCGGACTATGATAGATCAGCCCCGTCTCACCTTCACGCACCGTGCCCGCATAGACCGTAGGCGATGCAAGCACCGCCGCGCCGTGCCCTGCCGACTCGATGAACTTCAGATCGGATTTGGCACGGTTGAACTCCGTATCGCGGAGCGGCAGAAGCGCAATGTCCGAGGCGTGCAGTGCCGCCGTATACTGCTCATACGGAGCAACGATATATCCATCGTGCGCACCGCCCATAAACTCCTTCGCCTCCGTTTCGAGCGCCTGATAGAAGCCGTGATCCGAAACCACACGGAAGTGCAGTCGGTCACCATACTGCCGAATCATCTCGTTGATCGCGGGCATCAGCGGTTCCCAGTCCTCTCGGCGGTTCAACGCGCCAAAGAAGATCGTCACATGATCCTGCGCCGCATCATATGTGCGGCGCTCCGGCAGCTCCGCAAGCTGATTCTCAAAGAGATAGATATGCGGGTTGAACTCCCGCAGGAAATCCGCCAGATACCTTGTCGAGGTCTGTACGGCAGAAACAGCACGGAAGCAAAAATAATCATCCTCCTTGATCTGTGCTGTGATCAGCGGATGATCGTCAAGTTCTTGAAGCAAGATATTGCCATCTGCCGCATGCTTCGCCAAGAGATCGCAAATCCATGTCGCAGACCGGATCACTACGCGATCCAATAGGATGATGCTGTCATGCAGATCGCCGACCTCATCCAGCTCGATTGCTTCGTCCCCTCGCTGCATGCATCCGCTTACAGAGACAAGGCCTCGTGCGCGGAGCTGCTGAAGCGGTGCATCCAGGCGGATTGGCGTACACTCCTCCACGCGGTTCATCATGACAATATGGAACGGCGCTTCTCCCGTTTCATACTCACGGCGCAGAGCAGGGGACACCTGTGGAAGCAGAGGGTCAACGCGTGCCTTGCAGCCTTCCTGCAGCCCACTCAGTGCTGAGCGATAATCTTTCTTTTTCGTCAAAAACACACGCCGCTTCCAATACTCCTCAATGAGACGGCGCCATTCAATGGCTCCGCGCACAAACGAATCCGGCAGCTGCCCCTCCTGTCCTCCATGCACACGAAGCAGACTGAGCGGCCTGGCAAAAATGACCGCATCGCCCTTTTCAAGCAGCTCAAGCCACATGGCACAATCCGACAGTGTCTTATAGCCGCGTGACTCTGCACGCCAATAGTGGTGCGTTAGATCACACCGCCGAAAGAGTACTGCAGAGGGTTCCCCCAAAAAGTTGGTACAAGCCATAAGCATTGCATGCCCGAGAAGAGTGCCGGAAAAACATCCATACATTCCGTAAATAGGCGGTGCCTCTCCCCACTGTCCTAAGAAGGTTCCGTTTCCGTCGATGACTCCGCGCACGGATGTGACGAGTGCAGCAGACGGCTCAGAGAGAAAAGAATCGACCATCAGCGTGATTTTATCCGGCAGGAGGACATCATCGTCCATGCACCACTGGAGAAGCTCCCCCTGCGCTAGATGCTCAAACGGCATAAAGTTCTCTTCTTTGCTGCGTGCACTTTTATTCCGCACATAGCGTACGCGCATGTCGCTCTGATAGGCCCGCATCAACTCTTCCGTTCGGTCATCCGCAGAGTTGTCACAGACAATGACCTCGATATTGGGGTAGGTCTGTGACAGAGCGCTTTCAAGTGTCTCACGGAAATATTCCGGACGATTGTACGTTGGGATCAAAATGCTGACGAGCGGCGTTTGCAGCAGTGCCGAGCGAGCGCTGGCGCGGATGAGGGACAGATCATGTGTCCATGCAATATCGCTCAGGGACTCCTGCAGGATCGTTTCGGGCACGCCGAGATCAACCCCCCAGCGCTCCAACAGAAGAGGACGTGCCTCAGAGCGTGTAAGATCGTAGAGGTCACAGTTCTCTGCCCCTCTATGCACAAAGTAAACGGGGGCACGCAGGAGGTGGAACCCATCGTATTTGAGGCGGAACGAAAGATCAAGATCGGCGCCGCCGCCCGCGAACGCTGCATCGAAACCTCTCACCTGCTGAAAAGCGGAACGGCGCACGAGCAAGGCAATGTACTCAAGGAACAGGCTCTCCGTCGGGCTGCATAAGTGCTCCTGCACCCAGCCCGCCACATTTATGCCCTCCGCCGCCATCTTCTCCGCATTCAGATACTGCCAAGAAAACGTTGTTCTGTTTGAAAATGGTCCAACGGCCGCAATTGTAGTATCAAGCAGAAGCGTCTCCACCATTTTTTGCAGACCCCGCGGCGTAAGAATAATTCCCTCCTGCAGAAAAAGGAGCAGCTCTCCCGATGCACCTTCGGCACCGCTGTTGTTCCATGCAGCGAGGTTTTTCTCCTCGTGGGCGAGAACACGACACGGCACATCTGCAAGGCACTGCAGCACCGTCTCGGAGTGCTGCGAAACAACCACCAGTTCCACATCAATGCCGCAGACAGAAGCGGCGGAGAGCGCCTCCGCCGCCGTTTCGCGCAGATACGCCCCCTCCTCCGTCTCGCTAAGGATGATTGTAAGCGCGCTCATGCCTTCAGGGCTCGCAGCAGCAGGAAATCCGTCTGCCGCATCTTTGCCGCCATCTGGAGTGCCTTATTCGCTTCTCCCATGTCATGCAGGAGGAGTGCCGCATTCTTCAGCGTCATGTCACAGCCGGGGTCAAGGCGCAATGCTGCCATAAGGAGTACCTTTGCACCCGCATAGTCATTCGCTGCATATGCCGCGCCCGCGAAGGCATTGAGTGCCTCTACCTTCTCCACGGGACGGATTGCCTGTGCGAGGATCATCTCTGCCTGCTTCTCAGCATCCACAGCTGCACGGGCGGGCTGTGCAGCAGGAGCTGCGGCAGGGGATTCCTGCACGGGTGCTGCTGCAAGTCCCACGAGTGCCGCGAGGTACGGATATTCCGTACGGGTCTTCTCCGGAGCGAGGCGGGCATCGAGTCCAGCAAGGCGGCTGATCTCCTTGCGCTGCTCATCAGAAAGAATATCCCCATGCACACGGAGGATGTTCTCACAGAGCTTCAGTGCATCATCGGAACGCTTCTCACGCTGGCAGATCCGCGCCAAAAGAATACGTACCTCCACATTAGCCGCATCCTTTGCGAGTGCATTCGTCACCCAGCTTGCCGCACGTGTATAGTCCCCGAGCTCAAAATAGGCGCGCGCAACATCCCCGAAGCACTCCTCGGGTGGGTTCCCCTGCGCAAGCATATCGGCAAAGGAATTGATAACCCCTGCGTACTCCTTCTTCTCCATATGTCTACGAATCTGCTCAACCGTTACCATCTTTTTCTCCGCCATTGTCATCGTCCCTTTCGCATGTCGTTTTTCTTGCCGCCGCGCACGCCTTCTGCGTGTACGCTCAGCACGGCGTTGCTTACACTTCTTCATTGAGGTATCGCTCCCAAATCATCTCATATGCCGCCTCCATCGCGCGAACATAGCCCTGTCCATCCATTAGAGGAGATGCGCGCATCATACGTGGAATCGCCGCGTGCAGCGCCGCCAAAAGCTCTGGATCAGAGGCAAGCCCCACGGCACGTTCCACATATGCCTCAGGACTCTCCGATACGAGTTCTCCGAGCCCCATATTGCGGAGAAGGCTTACCCCAAAGCGTGCTCCATGCCGCCTGCCCGCGAGTGTTACAACAGGCAGCCCCATAAAGAACGCCTCACATGTCGTACCGCCCCCCTGATAGGGGAAGGTATCGAGGATAATATCCACATCCAGATAGTCACTCAGATAGTCCTTCGAACCGGGGCGCAGTTCGAGACGCGCGAAATCGATTCCCGCACGTTCCGCACGCTGCCGCATCCACTCCAATGTATCTTTGCATGGATGGACATTCTTGATCAGAAGCCGTGCATTTGGTACGGCCCGCAGTATCTCTCCCCAAAGCACCAGCATCTCATCCGTGATCTTCGCAAAGTTGTTGAAGCTCCCAAATATGATCGGATCGTGCGGTGTGCGCTTCAGATTCTCATACGGCTGAAAGCGTTCCGACGGCGTGAAGCAGAGATGCGTCTGCGGCAGACGCAGGATACGTTCCACAAACAGTCCGTCCATCTCCGGCGGATCGACAAAGGGATCGCCGAGGAAGTAGTCCATCGCGGGAAGCCCCGTCGTATTGAAGTAGCCGATGCCCGAAAGCTGGACAGGAGCAGGCTTGTATGCCGCAACCTGCAAGGTCTTTCCGCCTGCCGAATGCCCCGCAAGATCAAAGAGGATGTCCGTCTCATCTGCATAGATACGCTCCGCCGCTTTTTGCGGCGGAGATTTCGACAGATCGACATAGCGATCCGCCATCCCGGCCACCCAGTCCGTGACCTCCGAATGCTGTCCGCCAATATCGTAAAGACACACCTCAAAACGCGTACGATCATAGGCCGAGAAAAGCTGTATCGCAAAGTTCAGCACAATATGATCCGTGAGATTCGGCGACAGATAGCCGATCCTGAGTTTTTCCCGCTTCCTCTTCCTGTGGGAGAACTGCGGCAACGCTCCAAGCACGTCCGCATACGCCGCATGTACCGCACGCATTTCCTCAGCCGTCACCCCCTCGACATAGTGGAGGTACATGAGATAATTGCTCAATGCCGCCAACCGTGCTGAATGATCTGCACGCGGGTATTCCCATGCCTTGCGCAGATACGGCAATGCTTCTCTCAGATCGGCAAGCCAGTAGAGCAGCTGTCCCATGAGCTCATACAGTTCATAGCACCGATCCATAGGGAACAAAGACTTCTGCTCCATTTCCTGCAGAAGCTGAAAAGCCTCCTCTAACCATCCCGCCTTGACAGTTCTCTTCACACGCTCAAATTCACGTTCAAACGAATCCTTGCCGCGCTTCCCACTCTGCCCAGATCGCACGATAGCATTCCTCCATCTCACGAATATAGCGCTCCTGATCCATGACGGGCGATGCCTTCATCCGAGGGCGCAGCTCCCTGTGCAGGGCATCGAGCAGATCGATATCCCCCGCAAGGGCCACCGCAGTCTCGACATAGTTCTCCAACCGATCTGAGGCAAGCTCTGCAAGTCCCATATTTGCGAGCAGGCTGTACGTAAATCGCGTGCTGTGGCGATCCGTATAGTACGACACAACAGGAACGCCCATATAGAGGGCATCACAGCTTGTCCCGCCGCCCGGCCACGGAAAGGTGTCAAGTGCAATATCCACATCGAGATAGCGCAGCATATAATCCGCCGTCGCCCTCTCGAACTGTACGCGGCTCATATCAAAGCCTAACCGCCGCAGACGCTCATGCGCCATAGAGGTGATCCCACGCAATTGATAAGCACTGTTTTTCAACAAGAGCCGTGCATTGGGCACGCGTTCCATGATTGCACGCCATGCCAGGAGCACATCATCCTGCAGTTTTGCGTACTGATTGAATGACGCAAACTGAATATAGCCTTTTGCACGAGCCGGCGTCCCCTCCGATGCAGGCAGACTTGTATAACCATTATAACAGAACTGACTCGTCAGGCGCAGTAATTTTTCAACATATACGGCTTCGCTGCCGCTGCCCTCCGGGTCACAGTAATGATCCGTCACGAAGTAGTCCACTGCGGACAGTCCCGTCGTCGCCATATAGCCAAGCCCCGATATCTGAACAGGGGCAGGTTTCCATGCAAGAGCGGCAAGTCCGGAGTCCGCCGTATGCCCCGCGAGATCGAAGAGGATATCAACCTCATCCGCATAGATCTCCTGTGCAACACGCTCCATATCACGCGAGTAATCCGAAAGATCCCTCCATCGAGTAACGAGCGTTTGAAAGAAATCCGAGTATTGATCATGCTTGCCGAGACTATAAACATAGACCTCAAAGGCGTCTTGGTCAAATCCTGCCAGAAAAGGCCAAATAAAATACTGCATGACATGTTGCCGAAAGTCCCCAGAAATGTAGCCAATGCGCAGCTTTTCTTTCCTGTGTCGCCCTTCGTGAGAATAGGGCTGCACTTCTGCAAAAAACTCCTCATAGTGCAGACTTTTTTGATAAACTTCTCGTGCGGGAACATTCACTGCATTGAGCTTAAAAAGGCCTGCGCCATAGTAACAGCGCCGCATATAGATATCCGGCGTCTTCCGAGAATACGCCATTGCATACGCCGATGCGATTTCTGAATCACGGGCAAAGGTGCCATGATCCGCACACATCTTGAGCAAAGAGGCATGAACGTCTGCCACCACAGGAAGTCCGTTTTCGATCAACGCGAGCCCACGCTGCGCCCGCTCATAGATCTCCATACTTGTCCCAGGCGGCGCAGCACTGACAACAGAGAGGTAGAGTCGTGCCCCCTCGCGTTCCCATGGAACTCCCTCGGCAGCAAGAGCCCATTGCCCCGCTTGTGTCAGCGCATCGCTGAAGAAATATGCCCATGCAAGACTCATGCGCTGCTCCAGAGTAAGCTGTTCCAAGCCATCCAGTGCATGTGCCGTACGCAAAACCGTATCCCAGTCCTGTGCGTCAGCGGCACGAGACAACTGTGCAGCAAGTTTCTCCGCTGTCTGCTCCGACCCCTGCGCAAGCACGCGATCATAGGCTCTCTCCACAGAAAATCTGATCGTGCCGATGTCAAATATATCAAAGAGCCGCCAATGCAGAAGTTCATGCAGTTCCGAGAGACGCGGAACGTCGAGAGAGAGTGTGCATGCCTGTACAGCCATATCTTCGACACACTGCACAGCGGGCATCCCCAATCGTATCATCAGCGTATTGGCATAGCAATCATCGACAAGAGATTCTGCTGTAAGAAGGGGGACCCCGTGTTCTGCCGCTCGACAGATATCCGGAAGATCCACATGTATACCGAGCAGAAGATCTATTTCGTCATAAGGAAGTTCATCTACAAGATCGAGCGAGGATTCCGCTGTCCCCATCTCCACAAGGCGCGCAAAGTCCTCCTCCGAAAAGCCCTCAGAAATCGCTGCGGGGAGGATCAGACGAACGGCACGCATACGCAGCAGGAGCGCCGAAAGCATCTGCAGAAGTGCCGCAGCACCATCCTCACGCAGGGTTCCGCTCACACCGATCGTGGGCACTTCCCTATCGAGCAGGGGCGTGCGGTAGGTATAGTCAGCTGCAGGATCAAGCGGAGTATAACAATAGGGAAAGAGCTCTGATCCCTCGACCGTCGGCAGACTCATCGCAAGCTCCTGCGGACAGTCCGCAGCAAGTGAGACAATATGCGGAGCAGGACACAGCTGCATAATGGCACGGTTCTGCTCATCCGGCGTTCGAAGCGAAAGGTCTATCAGCAGATCAATCTCGTCTCTGCGGATGAGCCGTGCCGCATCTTCGGGGGCAGCATCCCCAACCTCCCGCAGCGTTGCCTCCTTCGCAAAGGGAGCGGAATCTCCCCCCGTTCCCGTGTGGTAGGCATAGATCTCGAAGCGCAGTTTATTATAGGCGGAGAAAAACGAAGGGAGCAGATCCCGCATGGGCCCCTCCCCGAAGTCCGAGGAGAGGTAGCCGAGCCGAATTTTTCGATGACACGGCTTCTGCTTTGCAGAATGTTTGTGTTTTGTCTTTTTTTTCTTCATCGTCTCTCCTCTGCATCCAAATGCAGCACATCTTCATATGCGCGTTCCAACGCACGCATATACCCCGTCTGATCCATGACTGACGACTTCTCCATCTTCCCGCGCAGCCTCTTGTGCAGCTGATCGAGCATGTCCGTGTCATGCGCAAGGGCGACGGCACACGCAGCATAGTCCTCCGGTGTCTGCACAGCGCATTCGTCCAGTCCCACATGCGTCAGCAGCGCATAGGAAAACCGCGTACTGCGCCGCGCAGCATACATGGTCACCACGGGAACGCCCATATAGAGGGCGTCGCAGGTCGTTCCTCCGCCCGGCCACGGATACGTATCGAGCGCAATATCCACATCGAGATAGCGCTCCATATAGTCCGTTGTCGCAGGTTCCAAAATCACGCGTGCAAGGTCAAACCCAAGACGCGTGAGCCGTGCCCGCGCCGCCTCCGCCATTGCCGGCGCAAAGAAGATCTGGGACTTCAGCAGAAGCTGCGCCTGCGGCACCCGTTCCAGAATCTCCCGCCAGAGCAGAAGCATCTCATCGGTGAACTTGCGATACTGATTGAATACGCCGAAAAGGATGTGTCCGCTCCTCTTTACAGGTGCCCCCGTCGAAACCGGAAGCCCCGCACGCGGCACATAGACGAACTGACTCGGCAGACGAATCAATTTCTCCGTAAAATATGCCTCACTCGCGCCCCCGACGGGGTCACACGCTGCATCCGTCAGGAAGTAATCCACGGTACTCAGGCCCGATGTCGCCGTATAGCCGAGCCCCATCATCTGTATGGGCGCAGGCCGCCGTGCGAGTACGGGCAGCGCTCCGCCTGCCGCATGCCCTGCAAGATCAACGAGAATATCGACCGCATCCGCGTGAATGCGTGCAGCGATGTCCTCTGGTACAGCCGCGCCCAGATCGCGCCACACAGTCACATGGGAGCGCAGCGCCGCCGTTACCTCATCCGGCTCCTCTGCCGTACTATAGGCATAGACCTCGAAACGTGCACGGTCATATCCTGTCAGCAGCGGCTGCACAAAATGCTGCATGACATTGCGGCGAAAATCCGGCGAGATATAGCCGACACGAATCTTCTGACGGCGGCAGGGCACAGAGTACGTGTAGCGCGGGACATCCGCAAGGAGTGCATCGTATGCACAGTGCGCACGAAACAACTCATCCGAGTCCACAATCTGTGCATTCTGTGCAAGCAGAAACGAACTGTAGAGCCCCGTATCGGACGGCTCCTCCTCATAGGCACGCTGATAGAACTCTGCCGCCCGCACATCGCCCATGCGATAGGCGACAGCAGCACGCAGCCGCATGAACTCATGACGAAGCTCGCTGCGCCCCGCTGCCAGATACGCCTCTGCCATGGCCATGGCGCGCGGCAGATCGCCCTGCCGCTCCACGGCATAGGCATGAAGATAGCGCAGCATATCATCCTGTACGCCTGCAGCAAAGGCGCGCTCTGCGCATTCCTGCGCTTCGGCATAATGCTCCGCTGCAAGGGCCGCAAAAATACGGTCTTTCAGCGTCTTTACATCCATACTCATACTATCGTCACGAACGGAGAGAGACTTTAACGGATCGCAGTGCTCTGTGTATGCCGTCCAGACTGCATCATAGGCTGCCCCCGCTGCCGCACCATAAGCAGCTGCATCCATGACGGGGGAACGTTCCATCATCTGCCGCAGCCCCGTATGCAGCGCATCGAGCAGCGCGGGATCATTTGCCAGAGAGACCGCGCGGTCCACGTATTCCTCTATCGTCCGCGCGACAAGTGCCCCCGCTCCGATGTTCTCCGCAAGGGATGCGCCGAAGCGGCTGCCGAGGCTCTCCCCCGCAAGCGTCACAACGGGCACACCCATGTAGAGTGCGTCGCAGGTTGTGCCTCCGCCAGGATATGGGAACGGGTCGAGCGCAATATCCACGTGATTGTACGCGGCGAGATAGTCCCGTGACGCGCCCTCCGTATCGACGCGCGCGCACGGAATGCCCGCCTCCGCAAGGCGGTGCATCGCCTCTGCACTGGCATCCGCATATGAAAAGACCTCCGTCTTTAGAAAGAGACGGCTCTCCGGCACGCGGCGCAGGATCTCTGCCCATGCAGCAAGGACATCATCACTCAGCTTGGTGAAATTGTTAAAACTGCCAAAGACGGTGGGGCGTTCCGCTGCAGGCGGATGCTCAGGGGCAGGAGTCTCATGCAGCGGCTGCCAGCAGAAATGAGTCTGAGGAAGAACGAGCAGCTCCTCCGTAAATCCATCCTCCGCATCCCCTGCTGCAAGAACGGGATCGGCAAGGAAGTAGTCCACCGTTTTCAGTCCGGTCGAGGCAAAATAGCCAATCCCCGAGATCTGCACAGGTGCGGGACGATAGGCGAGAATCGGCAGCGTACTGCCCGCCGTGTGCCCTGCGAGATCAACAAGGATGTCGATGCCGTCACGATAGATCTCATGCGCGGCTTCCTCTGGCGAAAGGCGGGAAAGGCTGCGAAAATGATCGACGGACTGCTTCACCCTCTCGGTATATTCGTCCTCTGCATTCAGTGCATAGACCGTCACCGCAAAGCGTGCGGGATCGAGCGCCGTCATCAGAGCATACGAAAAGGAGAGCACAACGTGCTCCCTGACATCGGGCGAGAGATATCCAACCTGCAGTCGCTTTCCCCTGCGATGCGCGGCATGGTCAAACGGGCATACATCCGCAAAGAGCGCACCGTATTCCTCTGCCGCCCTCCTATCCTCTGCACATGTGGCCGGCAGATAGTGGCGGTTAAAGAGCACATTGCTCGCGTTGAGCGCACGCAGTGCGATATCCGGCGCAGCATCGCGCGCCCGCTCATAGAATCGTACTGCATCGGCGGCCCGTCCGAGGAATCGTGCACACTGTCCCGCAAGATTGTAGACCTTCTCTGCAACGGCGGGCATCATCTCCGCGTCGAGGAGCGGCGTGAGCAGGTCCAGCGCGGCGGAACGCTCCCCCTCCAGGAGATGAATGCGCGCACGCAGGAAGATTGTATAGGGATCATGGGGCGCGTATTTCCCGCATTCCCGCCATGCCGCAAGAGCCTCGCGCGCACGCCCCGCCTCGATGTGAAGTGCGGTCAAAAGCCCTGCCGCCTCGACAGGCTCACGTCTGCGCAGACGCTTGATTCCCTTGCGCGCCCCCGTCTCGTCTCCGCATGAAAGCGCCGCGAAAATATCATCGCGCAGCGCCTCAAGTCTGTCCATCCTCATTCCATTCCTCTCGCAAGACGTCCAATGCGGCGCAGCATACGCACTGCCTCGGGTGCGGCAGAGATCTCTCTGCAGGAATCCGGCAGGAGGAGAGCAAGCGCGCCCTGCTGTGCGGGTGCAAAGCCCCTCCCATATGCTGCTGCAGCTGCCGCCGTGCGTTCCATATCCTCAACCAGCGATGCTGCTGCAGAACACACATCCCCCGCGAGCAGGAATCGCCGCCGCTCGGAGAACTTCACCTTCGCACGCCGATCATAGTAGAGACCCGCGCGCGGAAAGATGCCCGCCAGCACAGATGCGAGAAACGCCGCGTCCGCAGTTTCATCGTAATGTGCGTTCAGCGCCTCGATCACAGCCGCATCATCCGCTCCCGCTGTCCTGAGAAGGCGTGCGAACCGAGCAAGGGCTGGTGCGTAGTGCGGACGCAGCCGCAGTGCACGCTGATAGAGTGCCGTCGCCCCATCCGTATTCCCTGTAAATTCTTCCGTCTCACCAAGCCGCATGTAGACACTCGGCGCAAGAACCCCGGAGTAATCGCCCTCCTGATAGTATTCCTCGTGCAGACGAATTCCGTCCGTATACGCTTCGCGTGCCCGTGCGTAATATCCTGCTTCCCACGCATAGGTTCCGTAAATCAGGGGAAAATCCGCTTTCTGTGGAAAAGCTTTCCGTGCCGTCTCATATGCTTCCGTAATCTCTGCTTCCTCTGCCCCTGCGAGGATAAGGGATTGAAGCAGAACCGCATGCGGGCGATCCTCAGAGCCTACCGGACGATCCGCGCTGTCCCGCGCCAGTCGTGCATAATGCGCCGCCTGCGTATAGTCCTCCAACGTATAGTAGCAATCCATCAGATGATATTCATCGAGCTTTCGATACTCTCCGCGCGCACGTCGTGCAAGCAGCAGGGCCAGATCGCGTTTGGACTTCTCTTTGATGATGCGCGGCGAATAGCCCGTATGATAGAGCACGAGCCCCGGTGCCATCGCCATTTCGCGCGCCGGGTCGCCGCTGAGATTCTCCACATGCTCGTGGATGCTCCCCACAAAGCGGATGTGCGGCGCACGGCGGAAGATGCGCTGCACCTCTGCCGATGTGCCGAGCAGAGCCCCCGTATCCATGTCGATATTGACAAGGTGAACAATGAAGCCGTCGAACGTCTCCCGTCCTGCGTATTCCTCGATCAGCGGCCGCACGCGCGGTACGCTCTCCTCCGTGAAATACTCGTCCGCATCCGTAAAGACAACCCAGTCGCCCTTCGCCTGATCGAGTGCAAAATTCTTTGCCGCCGCAAAGTCATTGATCCAGTCGAAATGGCAGACTCGTGCACCGCCTGCACGCGCAATCTCCACCGTCGCATCCGTCGAGCCCGTATCGACGACGATCATCTCATCGGCAAAGGTGCGCATCGACGCAAGCCAGCGCGGCAGATTTTCTGCCTCATTCTTCGTAATGACACAGGCTGATATCCTCATCGTACCAACTCCATCAATTCCTTTGACTTTCGATGTGCGGGGGCAAGGGAAAGCGCACGCGTCAGATATTCCTGTGCCTCCGCACACGCACCAAGATGCAGTGCGGCAAGCGCCATCCCATAGAGTGTATCCGGTGTCTCCCCCCCTGCGGCAGAGAGGAACTGCCATCCGAGAAATGCCCCCTCCCAACGCTCCGCTGCAGCAAAATCCTCTGTCGCAGCGAGCAGATGTTCTGTGCCATAATCAGCAGATATGCGCAGGAATCGCTCTGCCTGTTCTGCATTTGAATGATGAATAAACGCCTCACGCACTGTACGGTAGCCGTCTATGGTATCCGGCAGCGGAGCAGCATCCGGCTCATCATAATGGCGCCAAAGGATCTGCATCGCATGCGGGAGCACCCCACGCAGACGCTGATAGAGATGGATGCTCTCCGCATGGCGCTCTCGCTCTAGACGCAGAAGAACCTCCGGTATCTCCCGCGCATATTCGGCCAATGTGCCGACAACCTGCTCCCCAAATTCCTCTGCAGTTAGGCTCTGCATCTTCGTGTAGATCTCCGGTATCGGTACAGCCTGTCCGATCTCCTGCGAGAGCACGGCACGCGCCGCTGCAGCGAGTTCCAGCCAACCGTAGCTGTCCGCAAAACGAGCAAGATAGGAAAGTGTCCCCGCATCGCTGCCGAGCATTTCACGCAAGCCGCTCAGAACGGTCCCCATATCCTCGGAGGCGTGCAGCTCCACATAGACATCCAGAGCCTCCTCGCGGGCTGTATCAAGCGCAAAGGCGCGGGCAAGCTCCTCCTCTGCCGCAGACGCATGCCCCATCTCCATCAGGAGGCGGGCACGCGCGGCAGATACTGCGCCTGCCCACACAGGAAATTCGGATGCCTCGCCTGCCGTATCTGCAGGACTCTCATAGAGTTCCAACGCACGCGTCAGTGCGGACAGAGCCTCTCCATCACCACATGCCGCAAGCAGCAGTCCAAGCCGTCCATAGAAATCCGCCAACTGTGGGAATTCTTGACACGCTGTACGCGCGGTTTCCACCTGGTGTGCAAGCGGAACATTTTCCTTCTCCATTGCATCGAGCAGGAGCTGATGGAGATGGCTCTGTGCGCCAACAGAGCTCACAGGCTCCTCCAATGCGGCACGCGCATAAATCAGCGCCGCCGCATATTTTCCAAGACCGTAATAGGTATCGGCAAGATAGCGGCAGTCTCCGGGCTGAAGCCCGCTCTCCTCTATGCGCCGCTCCATCAATGCAAGATTTCGCTCATGTTTCGCGCGGATACGTCCCGATGAATAGCCCACATGGCGAACCGCAAGTGCCGCTGCTTCATGATAGAGAACAGGTTCTCCGCCCATCTTGCGCAATGCCTCGTGCACCCGTCCCTCGTAGAAAAGCCCGCGCCCCATGCGCAGGAGTCGGACATGCGGCGCACGCCCCGTCTCACGGTCACCCGCATCCTCATCTATGTGTACAATCGGCAGGAGTACGGCATCCACATGCGGCAGGATCACATCCACCATGGAAAGATAGGCACGCACTTCACTCGGCTCAAAGAACGACTCATCTGCATCGAGGATGACAGCCCAATCACCGCTTGCCGCCCCGATTGCAGCATTCCGTGCGGCGGCAAAGTCATCCTTCCATGAAAAATCAATGAGCTTCGTTCCCGCCTTCTCGGCAAGCACACGCGTCCCATCCGTCGATCCCGTATCGACGACAATCCGTTCATTCGCGTAGACCGCTGTATTCGACAGCCAGCATTCCATATCCCGCACATCATCGCGCACAAAGACACATGCGGCAATGCGCATCTCTTCTGCATGTGCAGCGATGCGCCGCCAGATCTCCATGCGGCGGCAGAGGGCCTCGTGCATCTCCGCCGTAAAGACAGACTGCTCCGTTCCCGACTCCGACGGCTGTATCCGGAGCGCCGTCGCTGCCGCCTCAATTGCCTCTGCGTAACGATGGAAGGCGGCAAGTGCCTCGGCATACTCAGCATGCATCTCCGGCAATTCCGGAAATTCGCGCGCGGCCTGCTCGGCCACGGCAAGGTACTTTTCTCTGAGCAGAGGCTGCATACCATAGATACGCAGGAGAATCCGATAGGAACGGCTGGCATATACAACACTGCGGCGTCCCATCCCGATGTCGAGAAGTGCATAGTGTTCTGCCATGTGTTCATCGCCCAGATTATCATAGGTCTCAGCGAGATAACGCCAGCAGCGATCCGGCATATTGCCCTGTTTCACTTCTTCGAGGAGAATGCGCAGATTTCGCTCCCCCTTTTCACGTGTCAGCAGGGCAGAATATCCTGTATGCACGAGAGACAGCAGGGATGCAGCAATCATTCGAATCGACGGCACCGTATCGTCCGCATTTCTCAATTCTTCATGAATACGCCCGACGTAATGCCGTCCCTCGCGTCGGCGAAAGATACGCGGTGCATAGGAGTCCAGCAGTGTCTCTCCGGTTGTCTCATCGATATTATGCCACGGTATGAGAAGCACTTCACCGCCTGTGTGATCTGCTTCCTCAATAACCGCACGTAAATGATCTCGTGTCTCGAGAGAAAAATATTCATCCGCATCGATAAAAACAATCCAATCTCCCGTCACATGGGCAAGAGCTGCATTTCGTGCCGCCGCAAAATCATCCTGCCACGCCCAATGATACACCGCGGCTCCATACGCCTCCGCTGCGTGCACCGTATCATCCTGCGAGCCTGTATCCAAAACAATCAGCTCATCCACCTGCGACCTAAGACTTTCGATCGATTTTTTCAGGTGAACAGCGTCATCGCGCACAATATAGCATGCCGTAATGCGCACGTTGTCTTTTATCCCCTCCCCCATATTCCCCCCCATATATGCTCTGTGTTTTTTCATCCAAAACTGTGCTTTTGCAGGCTCTCCAAGTTCCTGATAAAGCAATGAAAGGCGTTCTGCCGCAAGGGCTGCAACAGCATTGTTAAAGAACGAGGAGTCATGCGCGGAAGAAAAATCATCCTTATAGTGACGCAAGGCCTCCTCAAAGGACTCTGCAGCCTCACGGTAACGCACGAGCCCACAGAGAATCATGCCGCGCTGGGCGTAGAAATCCGGCAAATACGGGAATTTTTCTATTGCCGCATCAGCAAATATAAGCATCTCCTCATCTGAATAATGAAGGGCACGCATGGACTCAATCATCTGGTGACAGATCTTGCTCTCTTCGCCGGTGAAGGCAATATCTCCCTGCAGAGCCTCCTTGGACAGCATGAGCGTCTTTGCATAATCCTTCAGTCCGAAGTAACAGTCTGCCAGATAAAAGGCATGCATCGCTGTTCGTCCATGCATCTCAGCGTCATGCTCAAGCATAGCGATATTGCGCCGAATCTTCTCCGCCCCACGCTCCTTCAGATATCCGGTATGCCCCGCATCAAGGCGTGCATCCCCATAGACAAGCACCCGCTTCCCCCCATCGTCCCGGACCGCCTGCTCATGGATCATCCCTTCGTAGTGAAGTCCGGGCATTCGCAAAATCCGCGGACTCCACATACGCATTGCATCCTTCATGGAATTCTCTGTCATAAAATTGCAGAGTGAGATCATAATAATATCGACGTCTTTATTTTTATGGATCGCCGCTTCAATCCCATCCCGTAATTGCTCAGGATGAAAGAAATATTCGTCGGCATCCAAAAAAATGACAAAATCGCCTCTGCATTGTTTGAGTGCATAATTACGTGCCTGAGAGAAATCATTCTTCCATGGAAAATCATAAAGATGTGCATGAAACTCTGATGCCGCATCGGCTACCGCGGTGCTGCCGGCCGTAGAAACGACAATGATCTCATCCACCGTTTCCCGAACAGACGCAAGCGATCGGCAAAGCTCGCTCACTTCGTCCTTGACAATATAGCAGGCAGAGATCTTCATGTGGCACATCCTTTCCTTCTCATTCGAAGAATATTATACGCGATATTCACTAAATTAGCAAAGAAAAAGAACCCCTCCCCGAAGGGAGAGGTTCCATCCGTATAGATACAGCCGAGACTGTAAATTACTGGAGAAGCGAGAGAACTGCAGAGCTGTTCTGGTTCGCCTGTGCGAGCATGGACTGCGCAGCCTGAAGCAGAACGTTGTTCTTCGTGTAGTTCGTCATCTCCTTCGCCATATCCGCATCGCGAATCGTGGACTCGGAGTTCTGAACGTTCTCGGACGCCGTCGTGAGGTTCGAGCTCGTGTAGTTGAGACGCGTCTGAACAGCACCGATGTTTGCCTGCTCGTCGAGCGCCTTCTGGAGAGCCGTCTCGATCGTGTTGATCGCAGCGTTTGCCTTGTCCTGCGTCTGAACGCTGAGGACAGAGCCGTCCGTGCCCTTGAGGCCAAGAGCAAGCGAACGCATATCGGTCATGCTGACCTTGATCGCCTGGTTTGCCTTGACACCCGTCTGGAGGACGAGAGCATTGTCCTCAGACTTGTTCTCTGCACGGATGCGCTCGTTGAAACCATCGAGAGCCGTGTTCGCCGTCTTGCGGATCGCGCCCGTGTTGTCCGTGATCGACATCGTGAACGAGGAGATCTGGAACGTCGTGCCGTCGCCCTTCGACTCGATCGAGAGAGCCGTCTTGTTGTCCGCCGTGTAGACGCTGTTCTTCGCCTTGTCGTAGCCGATCAGAGCCTCGTTACGCGTCATGCCCATGAGCGACGTGCCCGTATAGGACTCAGTGCCGTTGAATGCAGCGCTTTCCAGGATGCTCGCGAGCGTGTTGTTCGTGCTGACCTGGAACGTCGTCGTATAGGTACGACCCTGACGGACGTAAGAAACCGTGATGTTATCCGTCGACTGGATGTTGAGGCTCTCGTCCGTGCGGCTCAGGAGGCTCGTCAGTGCGGAAGCCCACTTCGTGCTCGTGCTCATCGCACCGTTCGAGAGGGTCGTGCAGGTCGCAGTGCCCTTGCTGTTGCGCGAGCCATCGACGAGGTACTTGCCGTTGTATGTCGCAAGCGCGTTGTCGTCGATCTGATCAACCATCTGGTTGATCTCTTTCTGGATCGTGCGGCGATCCTCGTCCGTGTTCGTGTCGTTCGCTGCGTTGATTGCCTTCTCCTTCAGGGTCTTGAGGATCTCGACCGTGCTGGAGACAGCACCCTCAGCGGTGCGCATCATGCTGTTGCCGTTCTGCGTGTTCTGGTTGTCCTGATCGAGCGAACGGATCTGGACGCGCATGCGCTCGGAAATCGCATAGCCCGAAGCGTCATCGACAGCGCCGTTGATCTTCATGCCGGACGAAACCTGCTTGAGGCTCGTCGAGAGCGCGCTCTGATTCTTGTTCAACGTGTTCAGCGTGTTGACCGCCATCATGTTGTTCTTAACTACCAATGCCATTTGTCTTTTCCTCCCTGGTTGTTCCTAGTTCTTCTCCTGCCGGGCATCCTTGTCCGGTGCTTGAGACGGCTTACCGTCCCTGCGCCTTGCGGCGCAAATAAGCAAAACAGGCGTTTTCCGTCTTTGCTGCATGCCGCCGCTAGCTAGCTTCATGCAGCGGGTTGATCGGAGACCCGCCTGACTGCTGACATCTGATGAGCGACAAGTGCTTCTTGCCTTTGCTCAATTAGTTTATCGGTGGGACGCTCCATTTTCTTAAGCGTTTTTTGAAACTTTTTTCCCGCCGGTGAAAATTTATTTTACGGAAGGCTACACCACCCCGTGCTTCTTCACATTTCTCGATTCACGAGATGACCGCTGGGGTCAAAACCCCTGACCTCATAGTCGCGTACGGTTTCATGCTGCGTGCGCGACTTGTTCAGCCAGACCTTCGTGTTGTAGATGATCTGCATCTCGATGGGTTTGAGTTCTTCGACGAGAGAGCGCCCTTCCTGCGTCACGCGGAAGGCCTCGATGCTGCATGCTTCCATCTGCTCGAAGACCTTGGCTCGCTGCGCTTCGATGTCTAAGAAGCGGTCGACGTCGTCCTCTTTGAGGAACTTCAGCATCTCGCGCGAAAGCTCCAAGTACAGCCGCCAAAGCTCCTCGGGCGTGCGCCGCTCCATCATGCGCCCTCTGCCGGCGGCGTCGTCGAGATCTCGGGCATGGGCGGCGCCGCGCTTTCCAAGCTCTCGCCCGATTTTTCGGCGCGCGCCTTCTTCATCGCCTGCGCCCAAGCGTCACGCAGCTCGCGGATGATGCCCGCCGCCTCGTCGATCTTCGCCGTGTCGCTCGCCAGATTGCCCTGCACGAGGCAGTCGTAGACGTAGTTGTACAGCGGCAGGAGCTGATGCGAGATCTCATAGTTGAAGTCGAGCGTCACGCGGAATTCCGTGATGATCTTCTCCGCCTTGATGATCGAGTTGTTCGCCGACTCGTAGTCCTTCTTCTCCAGCGCTTCCTTGCCCTCCGACATGAAGCGCAGGGCGCCGTTGTAGAGCATGAGCGTCAGGGCTTCGGGCGTCGCCGTCATGATCTGCTGTCTCTTATATGCTTCCGCTGCTGCATTTACCATTCGTTTTCCCCCTGCCTTCCCCTATCACTTCGCGCCGAAAATCGAGCTGTAGGTGCTGTTCATGCGCTGCAGCGCCGATTCCATCGCGTCGTATTTCTTATAGAGCTGTGACTGGAAGTCGTCCAAGAGATTCTTGAAGTCCTTCATCTTTTTCTTCTGCGAGCGGATCAGGTTGCCGAGCGCACTCGAGTCATCCCAATCAGACTTCGTGCCGGCTTCTTTGGCAATGTCTTTGAGGCTGTCCAATGAAACCTTTGACAGGCGCATCGAGATGCCGGACTTCTTGAAGTCGTCCTTTTCGTCCAACGAGCCAAATACGCGGTAGACAGAGTCGGGGTCTTCCGCCAATGCTTTTTTGAGCTTGTCCTCATTGAGCGTCAGGTGTCCGTGGTTGTTGCCAACCTGTGTCGTGATGCCGAGCGACGATGCCGAATTGTACTTCGAGTCTACTGCTGTCACAGGCGTCGCTACAGCCTCTCTCATCTTGTTGATCAGTCTGCCGAGCTGTGCGTTGTGATAAAGCAGTCCGCCCTTCGCCTTCTCATTCCAGCGCTTGACCTGCTCCTCCGACATGCCTTTTTCCTGCTCTTTTGTCAGCGGGTCATAGTCCTTGTCGTGCGCAGTATTATATTCCTTCTGCAGCTCGTCCAGGAGCTTGTTGTAGCTCTCGACGAATTTCTTGACCCTGTCGACGACGGCGTCGACGTTCTGCGAGACGGAGACTGTGACTGTATCTCCAGGCGCCGTCTTATTGAGGAAGTTATAGGTAACGCCGCCTGCGACGAGGCGGTTCTCATCGATACTGTACGTCCTGCCGTCAACCGTTACCTGTCCTGCCGTGCCGCCGTGCGACTGCCCCACGCCCTGCGTGAAAGCCGTAAGGGGCGTCAGCGAGTTCGTCGACTGGTTGTACTTTGCAAGATGCAGGTTGTTCATGAGCTGCGTCGAACCTTTGTCGAGCGTCTTGATGTCGATGACATGGTCCGCGCCGCCGTTCTTGTTGTAGATGCTGAACGATCCCGTCGCCGCATCGTAGCTCGCATTGAAGTTCGCCTTCTTTGCCACTTGACGCGACGAGCCGTTCGAGCCGACAGACGCATTCTGTATGCTGCTCGCAAGATCGTTCAAGGTCTTCTTGTTTTCCACGAGATCCTTGAACGTGTACTTGATCGTATACGTATCAGCAGGGGGGGCACCGAACTTGTCCCTCATCTCAAAGGACAGCGCCGTATCGTCTTCATTGACGACGGCATTCGTACCATCCGTATAGTGAACACGATACTGCTTGACGCCGCCAGGGCCGAGCGTCGTCAGCTTTTCGATGCGCTTGAAAGCGATGTCGGCAAGCTCGGTGCTCTTCGATTTGTCGGGCGGGTGCGGATCGGACGGATCCGGCTGATAGGAGCGCGTGATCGGCGCGTTCGACACGAAATAGGCGTTCGATGCGAGACTCTGCACCGTGACCGTATGGCTCATGACGGCTGCCGCACCATTCGCACTGACCGTGATCTTCTTGTCGTCCGAACTTGACGCGCTCTTCGCCGCCATGTCGGACTGCTTCTTATAGTTCGTAAGCTCGGAGAGGTTGTACGTATTGACCTTGTTGTAAAGCTCGTTGAGCGCGGTCTTCGTGTACTCGTTCGTCATCTCGCGCTTGTACATCTTGTCGTATTGGTTCTGCTTGCCCTTCATGCCCATCTTGACGAGGGACTCTACGTCAAGACCCGAGCCGGAAAGGCCGTAAATTCCGTTTACACCCATAATTCTTCCTCCTTAGGCCGGCTGATCCAGGAACGTGCCCAGCCATTCGCGCGTCTTTTCCATGCCCTTGATCATGTACTCGGGCGGCATCTCCTTGATGAGCTTGCCCGTCTTCTTTTCGAGCATGCGCACGCTCATGACGTCGACTTCCTTGTGGTACTCGAAGGCGATGTTGCAGTTCATGCGGCTCATGATGCGGTTGATCTCCTTCATGAGGTACGTCATCTGCGACTCGTCGACCGGCTTGTCCTTGCCGGCCTTTTCCCTGCGCTCTTGCTCTGCCGCCTCGCTCTTCGCCTTCGCCGCTTCGCTGATCTCCCGCGCCTGCAGCTGCGTGCTCAGATGCTCGTCGACGACGGCAGCGGGCGAAGCATCAACAGCAGGGCTGCTCGCCGCAGGGTTCTCCACGCCCGTCGTCGCTGCCTGCTGTCCGCTGTTTGCGGGTGCTGCAGGAGCGGGCGCCGGGCTCCCCCCCACGGCAAGATCAGCCATCTGCATGACGGCCGCCGCGCCGAGCGCGTCCTGAATCTTGCTTATCATAGTTTCTCCCTCCATAGATAAAATATATGCAATCCCTTGTTTGCCGGGCGCTTCCTGCGCGAGGCAGCACAGGAGCTTCCTGCTCCTGCAAGGAACGACTTGCTAAAGTCTTGCCCCGGACGAGGCTCTTCACTCCGCCCCGGGCAGCGCGCCGCTGAGATCGATGTCGGCGGGCGCTGCCGCCCGCTTGTTCTCGTCCTGTATAGCGCGATATATCTCGCCGCGGTAGATCTTGACCTCGCGCGGCGCTTCGATGGCGATGCGGACGTTGTCCCCCTGCACTTCCACGACATGAACGACGACGTCGTCGCCGATCATGATCTGTTGGCGCGGCTTGCGCGTCAATACCAGCATTCAGTTCGCCTCCCGCTCGCTTTCCTTCTTTTCTTCCGTCTGCTCCTTCTTGGAAAACAGTTTGTGCTTCGTGCGGTAGTCGCTCTTGTCGAGGACGACCTGGCATCCCTCGTTCGTGCGGCTGTTGATGACGACGGGCGCGAGAAGGTTCGCTGTCATCTCGCGAATGTCGCTGCCCGGGATCGTCAGGAGCACGTAGAGCAGAAGGTCTTCCTGGCTCTCCAAGGCGAGGCTTTCGAGCACATCGTCCTCCAAGCGGAACTCGTAGTCAGGGAAGAAAAGGAACGGGATCGTCATCAGGAAGGCGAGGTCGGGCGTCGCCGCCGACTGCAGGAAGACGTACGGGCTTTCCTCGTCGTACGGAACGATGATGAATTCATGCTCGTCCTCGAAGGCCGGAAGGCCTGCGGCAAAATGAACGA
>ERZ773042.521-NODE-521-length-26378-cov-5.077841_pt1 | contig 26378 bp, 29 predicted proteins | sample MGYA00511664_ERZ773042 | MGnify/ENA primary metagenome ERZ773042 (study PRJEB29015, sample SAMEA2737984) | human oral metagenome | biome: human oral; feature: human-associated habitat; material: dental | place: China | collected 2036 ... | reverse complement strand
GAAGGAAATGTAACGAAGTGGTACGAGACATGAAATTTAGGAGAATAAGCATTTTTAAGCCATTTTATTCTAGCCGTATAAAATTTGTAGTATTAAATTTAAATTTTCAAAATGGGCGGCGATGAGAAATAAATTTAAGGAAAGTGGCGAATGATATACGGCGATTTGATATTTTTAAATTTGTTCCGTAATTACGAAGATGAATTTGCCGGAGTCGGTCGGTGCGACTTTATAATTTATTTGGAAGAGCTGGTTAAGGCTGGAGAATATGGTATAGCGCTGGAAGATTTTTTAGTTCAAATGTATGAATATGATATAAAAATTTCTTCTAACGACTTAACAATTATAAAAAATTTATGCGAAGGCGTGAATATAGGTAGTAATCTATGGTCGGTTCTAAGCATTAGAGCAGCGGGCGATTAAAAATATATCTGAAAGGGGCTCTTATGATAGAGGAATATATAAAAATAATAGAGGATTTTTTGCAAAACAGAATCGACGTATTTAAATTTGAAAAGATATATTGGGATAAATTTATGAATGATAAAAATTTTCCCGATGAATATTATGAGCCGCTAAACAGGCTTCTTACTGATATCGATGAATTCGAACCAGACGAAGAGTTGAGGGGTGATGATACGGTAGGCGATTCATTAAGTGAAGAGGATCTAAGGGAGTGCGCGAAAAAGGCTTTAAAACAAATTACGCTTTTAAAATAGTAGTTTTATAAAATTATAATTTTTGCGAGAATTTTAAAAATATATTACGATATAATGCGCGCAAACTCACATCCCAATAAAAGGAAACCCAAATGCGAATTAACGGAAAAGAGATATTTGAGAAAGGCGGTCTTATGTTTTATTTAAGCCTAATGGCTTCTTTGGAATACCAAGATAAATATATCGCTCATCCTACGGCTAAACATTACGAAAGTCCGTCGGAAATGGCAGATCTTTTATATACCGAATGCAAAAATGCCTTATTGGAGCAATTTGAATTTTGTTTCCTGCCATACGAGAGAGATGCACTAAGAGAACTTTTGGAGCTCATAGATAGATATTTTAAAGATCAAAGCTTACTAGAAGGCATAGGTGAATATTTGGTCTATCACAATAAATCTTGGATAGAGGTTAGAGAGTTGGCCTTAAAGACCTTGCATATTTTTGGCTACGATTTGGAGGACTTTGACTATGATTAGACCCGGATTGAGCCTGGCAGAATGAAATTTATCGTATATATCTTTAATCTGCTACTATGTCTAAGCGCCTGGGCTTTGCTTGGTTATATACGGTAAAATAAGACCGATGCCACGCAAACGAATAGCTTTATTTCGGGCGCACTTATGCCGCGCCGTATCATACCGCACGCCGCAATGACGTATCTAACGCCGCTAGGCCGTGCTTTAGCCGCTACGTCGCGATGCGCTCTATCGCTGTGCCTTAAATCCTTGCGCCCGAGTCGCCTAGATCATCTTTCCGACGAGTTTTTCTTTAAATTCCTTGTAAATTTCAGGCCCCGCGTGTTTGTATTCGCTCGTCAGCTTATTGTGAAATTCCGCCATATCGCCGCCGCTTTCGCGGTAGAGCTTGATCGCGTTTCGCCTTACGGCGCCGTCTTTTAGATCGCTATCGTAGGTTATGCTCGTGTACCTTGCTCGCGCGCCGTCCTTGATCTCGCGGTAGGCCTCGCAGCCTTTGGTTCTGCCGAGTTTCGCGACGCACGCGCCGTAAAGGGCTTGCAGGCTCACGCACTGGGGTATCAGCGCCTCCGCCACGGCAAGGTCCGCTTTGGCGATTTTAGAATTTGCAGACTTTTGTTCCTGTTGCGCGGCCTTCGGCTCCTGCTTAGCGATTTTGGGCTCCTGCTTTGCAGCTTTTGCCCCTTGCTTTTGAACCTTTGGCTCTTGCTTAGTAGCTTTCGGTTCCGCTTTTTGGGCTTTTTTCTCCGCCGCGCCGCTTGTTTTGCCTTGCTTTGCGTTCGTTCCTGCGGCGTGCGAGGCTAGGCTGATCTTTTCAAATTTCGGATTTTTGCGGTAGTTTAGATCGTTAAAGAATTCTATCACGTCGTCGTAAAATTTATCGTTGCTGACGATGCCGATCTTGCCCTCCTGCCCGCAGAGCTTGCCCATCAAAAACACGATGATCTTATCGGCGAAGTCCTTTCTTTGCTTGCCGATCGTAAAAACCTCGCCTATGCTAACGCCCATCTTCGATAGGCGCGCAAGGGTCAAGGCGCCGATCTTTTTGGCAGTGTTGGAGACGATATTTAGCTCGTCGCCCTCTTTGAGGTTTACGACGTCGAAGATATTATCTACGTCGATATTTTCGTCGTCAATGATAAAATGGGTCAAAGTTTTTCCTTTAAATTAAATTTCAATGCCCGCGCTCGCGCAAATTTCATCTCTAAAGCGCGCGAAAGGCCTCATCGCAGGCTGATTTTGCAGATGCTCGCCGATCGGCTTTTGCATCCACGCCATATCGTACCAGCGGCCGAATTTATAGGCGCAGCGCTCGAATTTACCGACGAAGCGAAAGCTCATGCGCTCGTGAAACCGCACGCTCGCGTCGTTTAGATATTCGTCATCCCCGCAAGCGATGCAAGCGTTCATATCTGCGATGTTTTGAGCCCCTAGCGCGCGCTGTAGCGCTTCGTAGAGCAGCCTGCCGATACCCAAAACGCGCACGTTTTGCGACACATAAACCGAGCTCTCCGCCGACCAATCGTATGCCGCGCGCTCTTTGAAAACCGAAGCGTAGGCGTAGCCGAGGATTTGGCCCGGTTTTAAATTTACGCCGCTTTGTTTTGCCGCGACGATTAAATTTGCGCCATTTTGTTTTGCCGCACCGCTTGCGTAGTTTGACGCCTTATTTACAGGCGAAATTTCATTCCCTGCGCCTGCCGCGCTTGCGGAAATTTTAAAATTTTCATCCCGTTCGTCGTCCGCGCATGCCGCCTCGTCGCTTACGTAAGCGAGCAGATAGGGGTATCTTTGCAGCGTTTTCTCGATTCGCCCCGCAAATTCCGCGGCGCCGGGCACATCGCATTCGAAGCTGATCGCTGTTTGCTTTACGTAGGGCGCGTAAATTTCAAGCAGCGCTTCCGCATCTTGCGGCGTTGCGAGGCGCAGTTTTATCCGCATAAAATCTCCTTTAAATTTCGCAGTTTTGTATAATTTCGGTTTTAAGCTTATCTAAATTTGCCGCCGCGATTTGGCTTTTAAATTTAGCGGGAATTTTATCTCGCGCGCAAAACGGCTAAATTTCAGAGGCGCGTTTGAGCGCGTAAATTTTAAAATTTAACCCGCGCAAGCCTCTATTCGCCGAAAAGTCGCCAAAACTCGGGCGCAAATTTCGTCGGCGCAAATTCTATAATCTCGTATTTTGCGACGCCGTTTTGAAAGAACGGATCTTGCGCGATGATCTCATCAAGCTCCGCGCGGTTTTTGGCATTGATTAAGATGATACCGCCCGTGCGAGGGACTTTGCGCCCCGAGCAGATAAATTTATCCGCCGCGAAGAATTTATCTAAAAACGCGTTGTGCTCGTTGATAAAGCGGTCTGCTTCGCTTATTTCTTTTACGTAGGTGAGGTTTGCAATAAACATTTTGATCCTTTGTGAGATTTAAAGCGCGATTTTAGCATAAAATTCCAACGGATAAAATTCCCGCTGGAATTTTCGCGCGCTACGTTATAAAAAATATCGGCGAAATTCCAATTATCGCGCAGCCAAGCGCTGCGTAGCGAAGCTTTATCGCAGCAAGCGCGCAGATGTTTGCGAGCGCAAAAAGAAGCGGCGGAATTTGCGCCTGAAAACTCGGCAGAGCAAAGTTTAAAAACGCAAGCAGCGGCGTATCGAGCGCGCCGCCGAGCCCGAATAGATGCAAAAATATGCTTAACGGATAAAAGATCACAAACACGTATCCCAGCGGCATGACGCTAAGCTGCTGCAGCGAAGCGGTCGGGAAGAAATAATAGACCGCTACGTTCATGCTGAGCCAAACGTAGAGATTGAAAAGTATGACGTTTTGCCAGAGTTTAAATTTAGGCGCGAAGTGGTGCAGGTAGAGGAAGATATACAGCACGCCGAGGCAGGAGAAATAAAATCCGATCGAAAAGGCCAGGTGCGGGAAAAACGCGAGCAAAAGCGCGACGGTGAGAAAAAGGTTCGTAAATTTAAGTACGTAGAAATTTCGCATCGCGAGGTAAAACCCCACGCAGCACATCGCAAGCGAGCGCAGAAAGCTCGGCGTGAAATCAAGCACGAAGAGATATCCGCTCATCAGCACGATCACAAAGACGCTAAGATCGCGCTTAGCGCTGCGATACGGAAAGTATCGATCCTGAAAATAGCGGTAGATCGGCATTGCGAGCAGAAAGACCGTGCTAAAGATAATGCCTAGATGAAAGCCGCTGATCGAGATGATGTGCGCTATGCCCCAGTTTGTGACGGAGGCGCGCAGCGGTTTTGAAATTTCAGTCGCAAAATACAGCGCGGAGTAAAGATCCGCCGTCATCTCATCTTCGTGTTGGGCTCGGACGAACTCTATGGCGCGCCATTTTGCCCCGGAGGGCGCAAGCTCGTCTCCGATTTTAAAGCTTGGCGCGTAAAAGCGCTGCTTTAAAAAATCTAAAAATTTTACGTTTTTGGTTACGATGCCGATATTTACGCGAGCGAAGCGATGAAATTCCCGCCCGAGCCCGGCAGTCGTGTAGAGGGTAAAATCCGCCGTTTTGAGCTTTAGCACCGTGTAGGTGCGGCCGCGCTCGTTCGTTTTGGCGTAGGCGTTTAAAATTTGCGCGTCGTAAAAAGCGTAGTTTTTCGCGCGGAATTCTTTGAATTCATAAAATTTCAGACCCAAGTTTAGCGATAAAATTCCAAGCAAAAGCAGCAGAAAGTATAAAATTTCACGTTTGCGGTAAAAGAGTTGAAGCTTCACGGACTGAGTTCTGAGCGGTGTTTAAGTTCGCGCGACGGAATTTTAAAAGCTCGCGCGCGGCTAAATTTTAAAATTCCAAAGCTCTATGCCGCTCCGCCCGTTGGAATTTCGGCAGCGCGGCATAAAATTTGGTCTTAGCACGAATAGTTCGTCGCAAACTCAAACGGCGTAGGGCGCGCCTCGTAAGGCCAAACCTGCGTTTCAAATTTAAAATGCTGATAGGTCTCGATAAAAAGCTCGCTCATTATCGGGCGCAGATACTCGTTATCGCGGATCACCGCCTCTAGGCTGCCGCGAAGCGTGTGCGGAAGCTGCTCGATGCCGCGCTCGCGGATCTCATCCAGGTGCAGCTTGAATAAATTTTCATCCATCGGCCCCACCGGCTCGGTTTTGTTTTTGATGCCGTCGATTCCCGCCATCAGCATCGCCGCAAACGCCAAATACGGGCACGCGGTGCTATCGGGGAAGCGCATCTCGGCGCGCACGGAGTTCTCGCCGCTGCCGTAAGGGATACGGATCGAAGCTGAGCGGTTTTGGCTCGAATAAGTTAGAATTGACGGCGCCTCAAAGCCCGGGATTAGGCGCTTATAGCTGTTGGTGCTCGGGTTCGTAAACGCCGCGATGCTGCGCGCATGCTTTAGCACGCCGCCGATATACCATCTCGCCGCGTCGCTTAAATTTGCATAGTTGCCCTTTTTGTAAAAGGTATTTTTGCCCTTTTTCCAGATCGATTGGTGCACGTGCATTCCGCTGCCGTTATCGCCGTAGAGCGGCTTTGGCATAAAGGTCGCGGTTTTGCCGTTTAGGTGCGCGACCATCTTTACGACGTATTTGTATTTTTGCACGTTGTCGGCGGCCTCGACGAGAGTGCCGTATTTGACGCCGATCTCGCCTTGTCCTTGCGCTACTTCGTGGTGGCAGATGAAGGTCTCAAGCCCGATCTGTTCTAGCACTTTTAGCATCTCGGCGCGCAGATCGACCATCGAATCGACGGGCTGGACGGGGAAGTAGCCGCCCTTTACGCCAGGGCGGTGGCCGCTATTAAAGCCGTCTTTGTAGTTTTTGCCGCTATTCCAATGCCCCTCTTCGGTATCCACCTTAAACATCGCGCAGTTCATATCGTCGATGATCTTTACGTCGTCGAAAACGAAAAACTCATTCTCCGGCCCGAAGTAGCAGGTATCTCCAAGACCCGTGGTTTGCAGAAACTGCTCGGCTTTTTTAGCGATCGAGCGCGGGCATTTTTCGTAAAGCTCGTTTTTGTAGATGTCGTAAACGTCGCAGATGACGATGATCGTCACGTCCGCGGTGAACGGATCCAAAAATGCCGTTTGCACGTCGGGCTTTAGCATCATATCGGATTTATCGATCGGCTGCCACGCCGCTACCGAGCTCGCGTCGAACGGAATTCCGTCGGCGAAGTCCTTCGGCAGGCGCTTGTAGTTGTAAGCGACGTGGTGCCAGGTGCCTTTTAGATCGGTAAATCTAAAATCCACGAACTCGACCTCATTTTCATCGCAAAATTTAAAAAATTCCTTCACGTCATTAACAAATTTTCCCATATTTTTTCCTTTTTTCCGCCCGTATTCGGGCTAAATTTAACGGCGGATTTTAACATTATTTAGTTGAAATTCGACTTTATCTGCGCCGTTTTGCGCGCCGCGATTTTTAAAATTTTGCGCCGCCGAAGCTTTTGAAATTTTAAAATTTCTCGCCGCCGCGCCTTTTAAAATTTAAAGACGGCCGCCGTAAATTTACGCCAGATTTACAAACTGCCGCTCGCGATTTTTGAAAACGGCGATCCGCTCGTAGCCGAACTCGCGCGCTTTGGCGTAAATTTTATCGTAGTTTAGCGCTACTTGAGCTACCGAGTGCGCGTCCGAGCTAAGCGTGATCGGCACGTCTGCATCGGCTAGCATCTGCAAAAGCGCGTCGCTTGGATAAATTTCATTTGCAGGCTTGCGAAGCCCCGCGGAGTTTAGCTCCACGACGATGCCGCTTTTCTTGATCGCATTTATCGCGCCGCCTGCTAAAACTCTGATATCTTTTTTTGGAGTAAATTTAAAAATTTTAATCAGATCCATATGCCCTAAAATGTCGAATTTGCCGCTTTTGCACAGCGCGCAGATCAGCGCAAAGTATTCGCGATAAATGTCGTCTATCTCGCGCCCGCTCCACTGATCTAAAAATTCCTCGTTATCAAAGCCCCAGTTGTTTAAAAAATGCACCGAGCCGATGAGATAATCGATCTCGCGCGCGAAAATCCGCTCATCCATTAGCTCTTTTTTCGTCATAAAATCGACCTCATATCCCAGTCGCACGTCGATCCGCCCGCTAAACTCATCTTGCAGATCTCTAATCATCCGCTCGTAAAGATCCATCTGCTCGAAGCTCATTCGGTATTTTTGATCGAAGTTCATCGGCGCGTGATCCGCAAAGCCGAAAATTTCTATGCCTCGTGCGATCGCCGCTTCCAAATACTGTCGCGGCTCGCCGTTAGCGTGGTTGCAAAGATAGGTGTGGTTGTGTAGATCGGCTCGCATCAACTGCTCCTTAAATAAAATTTTGGCTAAATTGTAGTAAAATCGCGCTTAAAAAATTACTAGGAATGTATTTGAAAAAACCCGAACTCTTAGCTCCTGCTGGGAATTTAACGAAACTAAAAATCGCCCTAGCTTACGGCGCGGACGCCGTGTATGCGAGCACCGGCTCATTTTCGCTGCGCCAGCGAAGCGCGAAGGAATTTAGCAAGGAAAGCTTCGCGCAGGGCGTCGCGTACGCGCACGAGCGCGGCAAGAAGCTCTATGCGACCGTAAACGGCTTTGCGACCAACGGCCAGCTAGGAAACATCGAAAGGCATTTGGAATTTCTTCGCGATCTGCGCGTGGATGGAATTTTAATCGCCACCCCAGGCGTCGCGAGCCTCGCGCGAGCCGTAGCTCCAGAAATTCCGATTCACGTCTCCACCCAAGCCAACGTGCTAAACTATCTCGATGCGCAGGTTTGGGCAGAGCTGGGCGCCGTTCGCATCGTCGCGGCGCGCGAAATGACGCTCAAAGACGCCGTAGAGATCAAAGATAAAATTCCGAACCTGCAGATTGAAATTTTCGTGCACGGCTCGATGTGTTTCGCATACAGCGGGCGCTGTCTTGTTAGCGCGGTGCAAAGCGGGCGCTTCAGCAACCGCGGAAGCTGCGCGAACGACTGCAGATTTAACTATGAGCTTTACGCGAAAAATCCTGAAACCAGCGCGCTTTTCCGCTTACAAGAGCGCGAGGGGGAGGGCACTTTCGTAATGAACGCGAAGGATCTTAGCCTCATTTCGCACGTGCAAAAGATCATGCAAACGGGCGCGATCGACAGCTTCAAAATCGAAGGGCGCACCAAGAGCGAATACTACGTCGCATGCGCCACGAACGCTTACCGCGCGGCGATCGACGATGCCGCGAGCGATAAATTTGAGGCCCGTGTTTACGAGCGCGAGATCGCGACGCTTAAAAACCGCGGCTTTAGCGACGGATATTTGATAAAACGCCCATACGAGCGAGAGGATACGCAAAATTTAGACCGCAGTATCGAGCTTGGCACGCATCAGGTCTGTGCTATCAGCGAAGACGGCGAGTTTATAAGCGTCAAAGATAAAATTTTACCGGGCGTTTCGTATGAAATTTTTGCTCCGCGCGGCTTTAAAATTTGCCCTTGCGATAATGAAATCGGCGAAATTTACGAGCTTAGCGGCAAGCCGCATTTAAAATTTAAGAGGCTGCAAAGCCGTAGCGGTAAGGAATTTAGCGAGATTCACAGCGGCAATCTAAATGAGATCAAGCTGCCTACGAAGCTTGCAGAGTTTTGCTTTTTAAGAAAGGAGATAGAATGAAATTTGTTTCTATAATAATGGGCTCAAAGAGCGATTACGAGGTCGTTTACGAGGCGGCTAAAATTTTAAACGAATTCGGCGCGCCGTACGAGATGATCGTCTCCTCCGCGCACCGAAGCCCCGCCCGCACGGCAAAATACGTCGCGGACGCCGAGAAAAAGGGTGCGCAAGTTTTCATCTGTGCGGCGGGCATGGCGGCGCATCTTGCGGGCGCAGTCGCTGCGAATACGACCAAGCCGGTGCTAGGCGTCCCGCTCGGCGGCAGCGCGCTCGGCGGCGTAGATGCGCTGTATTCGACCGTGCAGATGCCTGCGGGCATCCCCGTCGCGACGCTTGCGATCGGAAAGGCGGGAGCGAAAAATGCGGCGTATCTGGCGGTGCAAATTTTAGCTCTAAACGACGAGGTTCTAAGCTCGAAGCTAAAGGCGGATCGCGCGGCAAAAGCTGAGGCGCTGAAAAAGGACTCCGAGCAGATCGAAGTGCTGCTGTAGCGCGCCGCTAAATTTAAAAGCAAAATTCTATTCTAAAGGACGAAAGAGCCAAAAAGACGGGTCGCGACAGCAAGAAAATTTTGCCCGCGCGCAGATTAATACGACCTTTTTGGAACGGCACGCCTGCGGACTTGCCGCAGCTGCGCTTACAAGCCGTGTAGCAAATCGCCTCTAGAGCTAGCGACAAGCTTAACGGCGCAAAATTTTGACGAAGCTAAATTTTCAGATAAAATTTAGTCGCGCGAAATTTTAGGTCTGCCCCGATAGGCATAAAATTTCAGAGCCGCTCTAATAGGCATAAAATTTTGCGCTGCTCGCGACTCACAGATGAAATTTTAAAATTTTAGAATTTTAGAATTTTGCGGCGTGTGACGCACTAGAATTTATAAATCAACGATAAAAGGATAAAAATGACGTTTTCACAGATTATTTTGACGCTTCAAAACTACTGGCACGAGCAGGGCTGCTTGCTCGTTCAGCCCTACGATATGCCCGCGGGCGCAGGCACCTATCATCAGGCTACCTTTTTGCGCAGTCTAGGAAGTAAGCCGTGGCGCGCTGCATACGTAGCACCCTCGCGTCGCCCCACAGACGGGCGCTACGGCGAAAACCCAAACCGCCTCGGCGCGTATTATCAGTTTCAGGTGATCTTAAAACCGAGCCCGGATAATATCCAAGAGCTCTATCTAAAAAGCCTGGAAAAGCTTGGGCTCGATCTTAAAAGCCACGATATTCGCTTCGTAGAAGACAACTGGGAGAGCCCGACGCTAGGGGCCTGGGGGCTTGGCTGGGAGGTTTGGCTAGACGGCATGGAGGTGACGCAGTTTACATATTTTCAGCAGGTAGGCGGCATCACGTGCGAGCTCATAAGCGGCGAGATCACCTACGGACTTGAGCGCTTGGCGATGTATCTGCAAAACAAAGACGACGTTTACGACATCGTCTGGGACGACAAAGCGGGGCTCGTGACCTACGGCGACGTGCATAAAAGGGGCGAGTTTGAGTTTAGCAAATACAACTTCGAGCTCGCGGACATCGCGATGCTTTTTAATCAATTTGAAAACTGCTTCGGCGAGTGCAAAAGCATCCTAAAGCACGGCCTGGCGCTTCCTGCGTATGATTACTGCATGCTCGCGGCGCACACGTTCAACGTCCTTGACGCGCGCGGAGCGATCTCGGTTACGCAGAGGCAGGATTATATTTTAAAGATCCGCGATCTTGCCAAAAACTGCGCGCTTTGCTACGCAGATCCGCAAAAATATGTCGCCGATCTTTGCGGCACGGCGTGCAGCGATAAAAAAGGCGGCAAAGACGGCGGCGCGGCGCCCGCTTCCTCCGCAGGCGCAAATTTAAAAAACGCCCACGGCAAGAAAAACGCCGCAGACAAAGCGGATAAAAGCGAAAAGTGAAATTTATGAAAACGGGCGAAATTTATGAAATTTTAAACGCCGCCGCGCCATTTTGCGACGCGGAGGCGTGGGATAATAGCAGGCTTTTGCTCGGAAACTTGGATGATGAAATTTCAAAAATCTATCTAAGTCTCGACGTTACTAGCGAGCTGGTGCGCGAGGCGGAGGCGGGCTCGCTTTTCGTGGTGCACCACCCGCTGATTTTCAGTCCGCTAAAATCGCTTGATCCGCGGCTCTATCCTGCAAATTTGATCTATGAGATGATTCGCAAAAATATCTCTCTCATCGCGATGCATACGAACTTTGACAAGCACGTTTTAAACGGGTTCGTAGCGCGCGAAATTTTAAAATTTGAAATTACGGATGAGCGGGAATTTTTGGTTTTCATGCGCGCGGATTTGAGCTTCGAGCAGCTGTGCGCGGATATAAAACGCAAGCTTGGCATCGAGCATCTGCGCGCCGTAAAGACGAAAAATTTTATCCGAAATATCGCGCTTTGCACCGGCAGCGGAAGCGAACTAAATCAAAGCTTAGGTGTGGATTGCTTCATCACGGGCGATATAAAATATCACGCCGCGCTTCAAAATTTAGAAAACGGCGTGAGTTTGATCGATATAAATCATTTTGAAAGTGAGCGCTATTTTGGGCGCGCGCTCGCACCTTTCTTGCAAAAAAGCGAAATTGAAGTTATAATAAGCGAGCAGGAAAATCCATTTACGTATTATTAAAGGAAGAAGATGAACAAATATTTAAGCCAATTGGTGCAGCTTTGCGAATTCGATAAGCAGCTGGACGGATTTAAGCCTAAAATCGAGGCTGCACAGGAGAAGCTGGGCAAAAAAAGCGGCGAAATTTCAGGCGCAAAGGAACAGATCGAAACTCTAAATGCGGAGATCGCCGAGCTAAAATCTCAAATTTTACAAGCAAACGCGCAGCTTAGCGCCTTTTCGTCCAAGCTAAAAAGCACGGGCAAAAAAAGCGGCGCGGCAAAAACCGAAAAGGAGATCAAAGCCCTTAGCGTCGAAGAGGATATCGCAAAAGAGCAGCTCGAGGCCACAAACGAGGAGATCGAAAGGTTAGAAAAGATCGTAGCCGCAAAGGAAGCGCTTGTAAAAGAACAGAGCGAAAAGCAAGAGGCGTTTGAAGCCGAGCTAAAAAGCTTGCAAGAGCAGGTAAGCGCCGAGATGGGCGAGGTCGAGGTCGCTCGCGGCGCGATCTACGCCAAGCGCGATAAACTAATGCAGGCGATGAACCCAAAAACCGTCTCATTCTACGAAAAGATCCGCAAATGGGCGGGCAATACGGCGGTCTCGCCGGTGCGCAAACAGGCCTGCTACGGCTGCTTTATGCGTATAAGCGACAAGACCTATTCTGCGGTCATCAAAAGCGACGACATCGTAACCTGCCCGTATTGCGGCAGAATTTTGTATAAAGAAGCCGAGTGATCTACACCGCCTTGGCGTTTTTGGCGTGGCTTGCAGCTGCGCCTTTTATTTTTATCCTAAGCTTTAAAAAAAAATACCGCGCGAGCCTGAAGGCGCGATTTTTTCTATACAAAAACCCTAAATTTAGCCCCGCTGCGGTGCACTTTCACGCTTGTAGCTTGGGCGAGGTAAACGCTCTTGCGCCGCTAATTTCTAAATTTGAGAGCGTCGCGCTTAGCACGACCACGCAGACGGGCTTCGGTGCGGCGCGCGCGCTCACGCCGAACTCTCGCTACCTGCCGTTTGAAAACTGGCTTCCATTTTGGCTTACGGACAGCCGCGTGCTGGTGATTTTTGAAGCGGAGCTGTGGCTAAATTTGATCCGTTCCGCTAAATCGCGCGGAAGCTACGTGATCCTGCTAAACGCGCGCATTAGCGACCGCTCGTACGCGAGCTATCTGCGCTTTAAGTTTTATTATCGAAAAGCGTTTGAAAATATCGATTTGGTGCTTGCGCAAAGCGAGCTTGATGCGGCGCGGCTGAGGGAGCTAGGTGCAAAAAATATAAAAATCATGGGCAACGTGAAAAGCGCGAATATCGCCGTTGCGACGAAGGACTATTCCGCCGCGGCCGCAAATAGCTTCGTGCTTACGATCTCAAACACTCACGAGAGCGAAGAGGAGCTCATTTTATCAAATTTAAACGATTTTATAAAATTTCACGGCTCGCAGAGTGCGCCCGAAAAAGACCCATATGCAGCGGGTGCCTGCGGCGATAAAAGCTTGCCTGCGGCTGAGCTTTACGGCGAGCAGGGCTCGACCGAGCCGGTAAATTTAAACGCAACTTCTTTGGATGCGGCGACTTCAAGCGACGCTTCATCCGCCGTGCCGAATACGGCGCCTTCAAACGGTGCGTCTTTAAATTCTACCGCACGGAACGCGGCAGCTTCAATAACTACGCCGCAAAAGCTAAAAATCATCCTGGCGCCGAGGCATCCGGAGCGCTTCGAAAAGGTATGTGAAATTTGCAAGGCTTGGGCGCGCGAGCACGGGCTTAGCTTTGAGCGATTTAGCGACGGCGCTGGACTTCGGAGCGATTTTATCTTGCTCGATGCTTTCGGGGAGCTAGCGAACTTTTATAAAATTTCAAACGTCGTGATCTTGGGCGGCAGTTTTTTGCGCAATATCGGCGGACATAGTCCGATCGAGGCGGCAAGCTTCGGCGTGCCGATCATCAGCGGGCGATTTTTTCATAATCAAAAGGCGCTGTATGCGCTCGTGCAGAATATCGCTCTGTGCGGGGCGGATGAAATTTCAGGCGCTTTAAAAGAGCCGCTAAAGGGCACGCGGATAGATAAAATTTGCGATCTGCAAGAGATAGAAAATTTAATCAAGGAAAGAATTTAATGCAAGAAAAAGCCTACAAACTGCTGGCGGCGCAGGAAAACATCTCGCACAACGAAGCCAAAGCGCTCATAGACGCGGGGCTTGTGAGCGTGCGCGGCGCAAAGATCGCTCTAGCGCGCGAGATGCTCGGCGAAAATACTAAATTTAGCGTGATGAAGCCCGCAAAACCCGCGATCATTTACGAGGATGAGAACGTTTTGGCGGTCAATAAGCCGCCCTTTATGAGTAGCGAAAATTTGGAAAAAATCTATAAATTCGGGCTTCTAAACCGCCTGGATAAGGAAACCAGCGGCGTCGTGCTGCTGTACAAAAACGAAGAATTTCGTGAGGCGGCGATTGCGGAATTTAAAAATTTGCGCGTGAAGAAAAGCTACATCGCGATCGTGAAAGGGATCGTGAGCGAAGAGATGAAATTTGACGAGCCGATTTTGACGATAAAAACTAGAAGCGGTGCGTTTTCTAAAATTTCGCCAAACGGCAAGAGCGCATTTAGCGAGGTTTATCCGCTGATGATAAGCGGCAAAAAATCGCTCGTAAAAGTGCGGATCGAGACGGGCAGGACGCATCAGATCCGCGTGCATCTGGCGAACGCGGGATTCGGCCTAATAGGCGATGAAAAATACGCTAAAAGCCGCGCGAAGCGGATGTTTCTGCACTCATACGAGACCGAAATTTTAGGTCTTAAATTTAAAGCTCCGCCGGGTAAAAGCTTCAACGAATTCGGCTTTGAAATTCCTAAGGATCTCTGATATTCAATGGCTTTTAAGTTAATTTTAGGTAACATCGCAAGTTTAAAAATTTTATAAGGGATCAAAGTGTTTGAGATCATAAGCGAGTCGTTTAAAAATGCGGTCAATAAATTAAAAACAATCGATGACGAAAAAGCTTTAAAAAACGCCTTGGAGACGTTAAAAAAAGCGCTTTTAAAGGCCGACGTGCACCACAAAGTCGTAAAGGATTTTTTGGCGCTTGTCGAAGCCGATCTTCGTATCGGTACGATAGGGCAGAAGCCATTTTTGGAGTCCATCAAGACAAATTTGACTAAAATTTTAACGGCGCCTAGAGGCAGCAGCCAGGGATTTGTGTTCGCTAGCACGCCTCCTACGGTAGCTTTGATGACGGGACTTCAAGGAAGCGGAAAATCTACAAGCACGATAAAACTTGCAAACTATCTGAAACTTCGTAAAAAAAAGGTCTTAGTCGCAGCGTGCGACTTGCAGCGCCTAGCCGCGGTCGAGCAGCTCCGCCAGCTGTGCGAGGCGAATGAGATCGAGCTGTTTTTCATCGAGGGCGAGAGCGATCCGCTAAAGGTTGCGGAAAAAGCGCTAAGCAAGGCTAAGAGCGGGCTTTATGACGTACTGCTCGTAGATACGGCGGGACGTCTTGCGATAGACGAGGCGCTTATGGCACAGCTTGCGGAGATGAAAAAAGCTTTAAATCCGCATGAAATTTTTTACGTAGCGGACGCTATGAGCGGTCAAGACGGAATTAAAACGGCCGCTAAATTTGATGAAATTTTAGGCCTTACGGGCGTGATCTTAAGCAAATTTGACGCAGATACCAAAGGCGGCGTAGCTCTTGGTATCGCGCAGCAGCTGGGCATCCCGCTTCGCTTTATCGGAACCGGCGAGAAGGTGGCCGATTTAGAGGGCTTTATACCCGATAGAATCACCGGCCGCATTATGGGCGAGGGCGATTTAGCGACGTTAGCCGAGAAAACAAGCGCCGTTTTCGACGAAAGAGAAGCCAAGGCTCTAAACAAAAAGATCAAAAAGGGCGAGTTTAATTTTAATGATTTCGTAAATCAGCTCGAAAGCGTGAAAAAGCTCGGCAATATGAAAAATTTAATCGGCATGATCCCGGGGCTTTCCGGAATGGCGAATAAAATAAAAGATATCGATTTGGAAAACTCAAAAGAGATACTTCATATCAAAGCGATGATTAATTCTATGACGCCGAAAGAGCGCGAAAATCCGGAACTGCTAAATAATTCGCGTAAGCGCAGACTTGCTGCCGGCGCGGGGCTTTCACAGGTGGAAGTAAACCGCTTCTTAAAGCAGTTCGCGGGCGCTTCAAAGCTTGCGAAGAAATTTTCGGGCAAGGGCGGTATGCAGGGGCTTGCCTCGATCGCTCAAAGGCAAAATTTACCGAGATAGCCTCTCGGTAGAGTTTGCAGATGTTTAAGTTTTAGCCATCTGCAAGTTCTAAAACTTACAAAAATTTAAGGAGAAAAAATGGCAACAGTTGTTAGGCTTACAAGAATCGGAAGAAAGAAGCAGCCTTTTTACCGCATCGTGGTAACGGATAGCAGGAAAAGACGCGACGGCGGCTTCATCGAGACGATCGGCTTTTATAACCCGCTAAAAGATAGCGATAATATTAAATTCGACGCGGAGCGTTTGGCATACTGGAAGAGCGTAGGCGCGAAGTTAAGCGATAGGGTCGCTCAAATCACAAGCAAATAAAATGGTAGAAAATTTTATAAAAGAATACGCAAAGTTGATCGCCGACTATCCGCAGTCCGTCTCTACGCAAAAGCGGGTCGGTGAAAACTTTACCGAGATCATCGTCTATGCCGACAAGGCCGACACCGGCAAACTCATCGGCAAGGACGGCAAAATGATAAACGCCATAAAGACCGTCATCATCGGCTATAAAGCAAAAGATCCGATTAATTATAAAATTACCGTCAAAGCCAAAGATGCCTGATGATCTTTTAGAGGTCGCGAAGCTCGGTCGGACTATCGGCCTAAAGGGCGCGGTTAAAATTTTTGATCGCAGCGACTTCCCCTCTCAGTTTAAAAAAGGCGCCAAATTTTATCTGCGAAACGGCGAAATTCTAGAAATTCTATCCTTTAGCGGCGCAAATTCTAGTGCTATTTTTAAAAATTACGAAAGCGTAGAAGCGGCGGCAAATTTAACCAACCAAATCCTTTACCGAAGCAAAGAGGACACGCGGAAATTTTGCAAATTGCAAAAGGGCGAGTTCTTTTACTTCGATATTATCGGGCTTGAAATTTACGAAGACGGCGCGGTTTTGGGGCGTGTAAAGGACATATCGCAGATCGGAAGCGGCTATCTTTTCGAGGTAGAAACGGATGAAAGCTTAATCTCGCAGGCTTTGCCGAAAGAATTTTTCATCCCCTATGTGGACGCCTATGTGAAAGAAATTTCGCTTAGCGAGCGTAAAATTTTTACTCAAAACGCGCGCGCGATTTTGGAAAATTCATGAATTTTATCTTCATCTCGCTGTTTGAAAATCTCATCGCGCCGTATTTTGAGGACTCTATTTTAAAGCGCGCGGTCGATAAAAAAATAATTGCGACGCATTTTTTTAACCCGCGAAATTTCACGACAAATCGCTACAAAAAAGTAGACGATTATATGATCGGCGGCGGTGCGGGGCTTTTGATCGGTACGGAGCCGCTTGCCGGAACGATCGAACACGTAAGAGCTAAATTTAAAAACGCCAAGTTTATCTACCTCTCGCCTGCCGGTAAGAAATTTAATCAAAACGATGCCAAGCGCCTAAGCGGCGAAGAGAGCTTATGCTTTATCTGCGGGCGCTACGAGGGGATCGATGAGCGCATAGTCGAGAGATATGTAGATGAAATTTTTTGTATCGGCGATTTCGTTCTTACCGGCGGAGAGCTCGGTGCGCTTTGTATGTGCGATGCTATAAGCCGCAACATAAAGGGCGTTTTAGGCAACGAAAGCTCGCTTGTTGAAGAAAGCTTTGAAGGCGGAATTTTAGAGGCGCCCGCATTTACAAAGCCTGATGTTTTTGAAAATTTACCTATAGTTTCAGAGTTTTTAAAGGGTAATCACGCTAAAATGTATAGCTTAAAAAATAAAATGGCGCTATGCAAAACGAGGTTCTTCCGCCCGGATATGTACCGAAAGATCGCCAGAAATAAAGGAAATTTATGAAAAACAAATATATCCAAGCGTTTGAAGACGCTCAGATCACAAGCAAAAGTGTGCCTGATTTCCGTGCCGGCGACACCTTAAAGGTAGCCATCAGGATCAAAGAGGGCGATAAGAGCAGAATTCAAAATTTTGAAGGCACCTGCATTGCGCGTCGCGGAAACGGCGTCAGCGAGACTTTTATCATCCGCAAGATCGGCGCAAATAGCATCGGCGTAGAGAGAATTTTCCCGATCTACAGCGAAAGCATCGAAAGCATCGAGGTTCTAAGAAAAGGACGCGTTCGCCGCGCGAAACTATTTTACCTACGCGACAGACGCGGTAAAGCGGCTAAAATCAAAGAGCTTCGAAAATAATCCTTTAAATTTATGCTTCCCAATTCAAAAGGAAGCTCTTTTTATAATGCGCGAGATTTTAAAAAATTTCGCGCAAAATCTACTCGCATTAAATCTAAAATTTTACAACTTTTCCATTAAAATTTTTAATTCTAAACTGCCTAAAAATCGTCTTTTTCGATAGAAAAAGATAAAATATATCCTGATTTTATTTGCGTTTAAAAATATTACTATAAAATGCAAATTTTAATTTAGAAAGCTCACGCTAAATTCGAGGATTCGGCCGAGCAAAATTTATTCAGTAAAGAGCGAGATGTGATTTTTTTAGGCATTGACGTAGGATCAACCACTGTCAAAACAGTAGTTTTAAACGAAAAATATGAAATTTTAAGCAAGAGCTACGAGCGGCATTTAGCAAAGCCCAAAGAGCTGGTGCTGGATAAAATTTTGCAAATCCAAAAAACCTATGCAGGCGAGCAATTCAGCGTCGCCATAGCGGGTTCGGCAGGCATGGGTATCGCCAAAAATTGTAAAATTCCGTTCGTCCAAGAGGTTTTCGCTACCTCGCTCGGCGTCAAGCGGATGTTTCCAAAGACTGATGTTGTCATTGAGCTCGGCGGCGAGGATGCTAAAATTTTATTTCTCACGGGCGGACTTGAGGAACGGATGAACGGCTCATGCGCGGGCGGCACCGGCGCATTTATAGATCAGATGACCAATCTTTTGCATCTAGATATTACGGAGCTCGACCGCCTAAGCTTTGCGGCTAATAAAATTTACCCGATCGCCTCACGTTGTGGTGTATTTGCTAAAAGCGACATTCAGCCGCTACTAAATCAGGGCGTTAGAAAAGAGGATATTTGCGCTAGTATCTACGCCGCGGTCGTCGAGCAGACGATCTCGGGGCTTGCGCAAGGTCGCGAAGTCAAGGGCAATATCCTGTTTCTGGGCGGCCCACTGTTTTTCCTAAAAGGTCTTCAGGCGCGCTTTAAAGAGGTGCTAAAGCTCACCGACGAGACCGCGACGTTTCCAGACATTGCGCCTTACTTCGTGGCTTACGGCAGCGCGCTATATGCAAAAGATACGGGCGAGACGTTAAATTTGGAAGAGACGATCGCGCTTTTGAAAAAGGAGCCCGATAGAACCGCGCTGGAAGCCGAGCCGCCGCTTTTCAAAGACAGGGCGGAATTTGACGAGTTCACCGCTCGCCACGCCCGCGCGAGCGTGCCTAAGGTGGATATCCACACCTACAGCGGAGACGCGTATTTGGGCGTGGATTGTGGCAGTACTACGATCAAGGTCGTGTTGATGGGCGAAAACTACGAACTATTGTATAAATTTTACTCCTCCAATAAAGGCGATCCTGTCGATATCCTGCTGCCGCGTCTTAAGGAGCTATACGATCTTTGCGAGGGTCGCATCAAGATCAAGGGCAGCGGCGTTACCGGCTATGGCGAGGATCTCATTAAAACCGCCTTTCGCTTTGATTACGGTATCGTCGAGACAATCGCGCATTATAGTGCTGCGCGCCACTTCAATCCGAAAGTAGATTTTATCATCGACATCGGCGGGCAGGACATCAAGTGTTTCTCCATTAAAGATGGCAATATCGATTCTATCGTGCTAAATGAGGCGTGCAGCTCGGGCTGTGGCTCGTTTTTGCAGACCTTTTCAAATTCTTTGGGTTACGACATTAAAGATTTTGCAAGCTTAGCCCTTTTTGCGACTCACCCCGCTAAGCTTGGTAGCCGCTGCACGGTTTTTATGAACTCTTCGGTTAAGCAGGCTCAAAAGGACGGCGCTACGATCGAGGATATCAGCGCTGGACTTGCTATTAGCGTCATAAAAAATGCGATTTACAAGGTCATCCGAGTGCGAAACGCCGACGATTTGGGTCAAAATATCGTAGTGCAGGGCGGTACATTTTTAAACAACGCTGTGCTGCGCGCTTTTGAAAAAGAGCTCGGCAAGGACGTGATCCGTCTAGATATCAGCGAGCTTATGGGCGCATACGGCGCGGCGCTTTTTGCCAAAAATAACGCAAACGAGCACACTGATATGATCAGTCGTGCAGAGCTTGAAAATTTCACTCATCGCAGCGAATTTAGCGTCTGCAAGCTCTGTACTAACAAATGCCCGCTTACGATCAGCTACTTCGGCGATACTAAATTTGTCTCGGGCAATAAATGTGAGCGCGGCGCGGGCAAGGAGATCCGCCACGACATTACGAATTTATTTGAGTTTAAAAACGAGCTTTTGAAAAAATATCGCAAGCCGCCGAAGCAGGATGAGCCGCGGGTCGGAATTCCGTTTGTTTTGAATATGTTTGAGATGATCCCGTTTTGGAGTGCGTTTTTTGAAAATTTAGGCATGAGCGTCGTGTTGTCGCAAAAGCCGCGAAAAGAGACGCTGTTTTTAGCAAGCCAAAGCATCCCGAGCGATACCGTCTGCTACCCGGCTAAAAGCGTGCACGGCCACATCTACGATCTGCTAAATAAGAGCGTCGATTTTATCTTTTATCCGTGTATGAGCTACAGCCTGGATGAAAATATCAGCGAGAACTGCTACAACTGTCCCGTAGTCGCATACTATCCCGAATTGATACGCGCGAACGTAGGCGCGCTAGAGGAGAAAAAATTCCTCTACCCGCACGTGGATCTTAACATGCAAGATTCGTTTTGCAAAACGATGCAGGCTGAGCTCGCGGACGCCGGGTATAAATTTCATTCCGACGCCGTGAAAAACGCCGTCTTGCAAGGCCTTAAGGAGCTACAAAACTATAAAAATACCGTTTTAATAAAAGGCGAGGAGACCCTAAAGGAGATCAATGCAAGCGGCGCGCCCGCCGTCGTGCTAGCGGGTCGCCCGTATCATATCGACAAGACGATCAACCACGGCATTGATCGCTATCTAAATTCCTTGGGCTTTATAGTGCTTAGCGAGGACGCGCTGCCGCTTAGCAGGGTGCAGACGAAAAGCCTTAATCAATGGACCTACCACGCCAGGCTTTATAGCGCGGCACGGTTTGTCTGTAAATACCCGCGCATGCAGCTAGTGCAGTTAGTGAGCTTCGGCTGCGGGATAGATGCGATCACGGGCGACGAGGTGCGCGACATACTGCGTCAAAACGGTAAAATTTACACTCAACTTAAAATCGACGAGGTTACGAACCTAGGTGCGGTCAAGATCCGCCTGCGTAGCCTAAAAGCGACTATGATAGAGCGCGAGAGGCAAGGCGCGCAACAAGAAGCAAGAAAGGATGCGCGCTAATGTTTGCTAAATTTACGAAAGATATGAAAGCGACCCACACGATATTGATCCCCACGATGATTGATCCGCATTTTCGCTTTATGCAAGGCGTGTTGCGCGACGAGGGCTATAAGAGCGTCTTGCTCGGCGAAAATCGTCAAAATATCGTCGAGGAGGGGCTTCGCAGCGTGCATAACGACATGTGCTACCCCGCGCTGCTCGTCATCGGGCAGTTTATTGACGCGCTAAAAAGCGGCGAGTTCGATACGCACAAGGTAGCGCTTCTCATCAGCCAAACGGGCGGCGGCTGCAGAGCGAGCAACTATATAAATTTGCTTCGCAAAGCGCTTGAGGACAGCGGCTTTAGCTACGTTCCCGCGATCTCGTTAAATTTTGGATCGCTAGATGAGAATGAATTTAGCCTCGGCAAAAAATCGCTTCTAAAGCTTTTCGCCGCGATATTTTACGGCGATTTGATGATGGGGCTGTATAATCAGTGCAAGCCCTACGAAAAGATCAAAAACCAAACGAATGAAATTTACGAACTCTGCGCCGAGCGGATCAAAAATTTGACTGACCAAAGATCGTTTTTCAATCTTAAGAAAAATTTTAAATTTATCCTCTCGCAGTTCGCTAAAATCGAGCGCGACGATAAGCCGCGAGTGAAGGTGGGCATCGTGGGCGAAATTTATCTCAAATACTCGCCCATCGGCAACAACGGCCTAAACGCCTACCTCATCCGCGAAAACGCCGAGCCCGTCAATACGGGGCTGATGGACTTCGTACTTACCTGCATCTACGATGCGGTCTACGACAAGCAGCTCTACGGCAAGGGCGGCGCGGCGTATTACGGCTCGCTTGCAGTCGCTAAGGTAGTGGAATTTTTCCAGCGCATGATGATTAAGCAGATGAAGCGCTTCGGCTTTCGCGCGCCGAGCCCATTTAGCGAGGTTCGCGCCGCCGCCGACGGCTACATCGGTCACGGCGTAAAGATGGGCGAGGGCTGGCTGCTGACGGCGGAGATGGTCGAGTTTATGCGCCACGGCATACAAAACGTCGTGTGCGCGCAGCCCTTCGGCTGCCTGCCAAACCACATCATCGCGCGCGGAATGATCCGAAAGATTAAACAGAACTACCCGCAGGCAAACATCGCCGCTATCGACTACGACCCGGGCGCAAGCGCGGTAAATCAAGAAAACCGCATAAAGCTGATGCTTGCTAACGCAAATAGAAAGTAGCGCGCCGCATATCAAAAAGGGCTTTGGAATTTTAAATTCTAAAGCCTGCCGTAAAATTTTAAAATTTAAAAGCAAGCTCGCGATGACGGTTAAATTTTGACGCGCAAATAGCTCGCTTCCTTCCGCGAAATTTCCTCGAGATTTTAAAATTTTAAAATCTTGGCAGTGCCATTGCGCTTATTTTGCCTTTTCCGTGCGTTTTTAGCCCCCCCCGTTTTTGTAAAATTTCATCGAAATCTAATGCAAATCCGCGCGGAATTCTACGCGTCGCCGCCATGGAATTCCACCGCAGAATTCTATTCCGCTGCGCCGTAAAATTCCACTTTCGTTAAGGCAAAATTTAATACAATCTGTCTTTAAATTTTACGAAGGAAGTTTATGAAATTTTGGATTTGCGGCGCGGTTTTGGCGCTATGCTGCGCGGTTTTTAGCGGATGCGCGAGTAAGAATTTGCCGGGCTACATGCAAGGGCGCGAGCATATCATCGCTATGAGCGCGGCGTCTGGCGGTCAGCTGCGTATGAGCGGCGAGATTTATGATTACGTATTTGATGCGAATCTTAGCGCCGTGCGCGCCAAGGTTGCGAGTCTGGCGTCGCTAAATAAAGACGCAATAAGGCGCAACGTAAGCATGCTCACGATCGACAGATACAATGAAGGCAGTGATGCCGCATATATCCAGCACGAAATCGAGCTCGTAAAATACGATCTACCGCTATCCGTGCAGGCTAAGCTGATGGATGATCCCGAGCAGCTTGAGCCAGCGTATAGCTCTACGTTTCGCTACTCTTATCTGATCGAAGGCAAATATTTTAAGCGCTTAAAAGATCACGACGAGCTACGCAGATCGCACCGTCTAAGCGTGCCGATCGAGTACCCTGCGCGTATAGCGGTCGATAGCGGGATCAAAAGCGAGCGCGATGCGAAAATGGATACCGATATACAAGGACTCATCGTGATGCCGCTAATGATGCCGGTGCTGCTTTTAGGCAGTATTCTAGGCGGCTGAAATCGGCTGAATCACGGAAGTGAAATTTTATTGATTTAAATTCTAAAATAGTGGCGGACAGAGAGGGATTTGAACCCTCGAGCCCCGGTTAGAAGCTGCACCCTTAGCAGGGGTGTGGTTTCGGCCACTCACCCATCTGTCCACAAAAAGAAGTCGCATTATACATAACTAATCTAATAATGGGCTTAAATTAGCCTAGCCCGCAGAATTTATCGCCGCGCGGATATTTTGAGCTAGCGGCACAAAGAGATATAACGAGTCAAAAGACGCTATGAAAAGAATTCATATTTATCATAGTAAAATTTTAAGTATAAATTCGCTTGCCCTGCAAATTCTAAAATTTTTGAAGCTTAATTCCAAAGTTTACTATAACTTTACGTTAAAATCCTCTTTAAATTTATGGTGGTCCAGTAAAATCTGGCGCAAATTCTGCATATAAATTCCGGTCCTTAAATTTTCTACCTTCGTCATCGCACGAAATTTAAGCTAAGATTAATGGGGGGGGGGGGTATACTCTTCAAATACATTTTTTAAAAGGATTTACCGTGTCGTCTAACGCTAAAAGGTTGATGGGTATTATTGCACTTGTGGCTGCTTTTTTTGGAGCTGGTTTTTATATGAATAGCATCGATACGCTAGCCTCCCTGTTTGGAAATTTTTATAATCCATCTTTTGTTGTAGATTTTCTCGCTTTTGAGAAAGGAGTAGATCAACTTAAAATTACCTACGTAATCGCATTCGTGATTATATTTGTAGTGCTAGCTATTTTGATTGATAAATTTATGATTAACTCGAAAGATTCTAAAAAATAACGTCGCCAAATTTTTAAAGTAGGCGCGACGATGAGGTCAAAATTGTAAACGATCTCGTTACGCTTTTAAATTTAATTTTAAAATCTGCGTTTTTTGCAGTAAATTTTGTATAAATTCCATATTTAGAAAATTTTAAAATATTCAGAATTCTTAAAATTTCAAATTCAAAAATTTCAAAGTATGGGAATTTTTTAGGCTTTTAAATTCCGAAATTTTGCGAGTTTCAAAGCCTTTAAAATCCCAAGAATTCCAAATGTGCGCGATTTATTCGCCTAGAGCTTTGTCGATGAGCTTGACGTCTTCGCTTGCGCTGCCGTCGATGACTAGGGCTTGATCGCCGCCACTTACAGCGCTTTTTCCATTAAATTTTGCGCCGACTTCGATGCCAAAGCTTTGCGATAGCACGTCGCCTACGAGTACACCGCCGCCTAGCAGCTCGACGAGCTCGGCTTCGATATTGCCGAAAAATTTGCCGTTGATTACGATATGCTTTGCCTTGATTGAGCCGCGCGCGGTGCCGTTTTTGCCGATGACGACGGTGCTATCTGAGATCACGTCGCCTTCTACGTTGCCGTCGATATGCAGTATGCACGATAGACGCAGCTCTCCTTTGATGAGCGTGCCTGCCGAGATTATCGTTGTTTGAGCGGTATTTGCATTGCCTTTATTAAAGACTGCCATGGGATTTCTTCCTCCTTGGTAAAAATTTCTTTATAGTTCTTTTTGTTCCATTCGATGAAATTTAGCGGATTAAGCGGTAACTGCAAAAATCTGATCTCATAATGCAGATGCGGCCCCGTGCTAAGGCCCGTATTGCCGCTAAAAGCGATAAGATCACCTTTACTTACGAACTCGCCCACTTTGCGGGTTAAATTTGAATCCAGATGCGCGTATCGCGTTGTAAAGCCGTAGTTGTGGCGGATCTCAACTAGGTTGCCGTAACCGCTGCCGCCTGCTCCGCTGTATTGGATGATGCCGTCTGCCGGCGCGTAAATCGGCGTTTTAAGCGGCGTACGTAGATCGACGCCGGGGTGGAATTGTTTGCGCTTTAAGATCGGGTGGTTGCGCCAGCCGAATCTCTCGCTAAGCTGATAGGTTTGCATCACTCTACCGTTTGGGATTTGCATAAATATCTCTTTTATCAGCGCATCTGAGAAGGTTTGGTTTACGATCTCATCGGCGCGGCTTTTGATCTCCTCCTCGGAGGTAGGCTTGATATGCGAGAGGCGATCGATCATGCGCTCATCGGCCTCGGGATCGAGTCCGAACTCATGCTCCAAATCGGCTATCTTGCCCTCGATAGCTTCAAATTCCATTTGGCTCGCCGCGATACCGTCGCGAAGCTTTTGATTCAGCTCGTTAAGCTCGGTTTTGGTCTGCGAAAGACGGTCGATTTTAGAGCCCAGATACTTGATATACAGTGCGCCCGTGACGAAAATAGTAAAAACAAATAGCACCAGATATAACGCGATCTTTTTGATGATTTGCGAGAGCAAAAAATTCCTAGAACCGTTAAGATCGGTGATAGTTATCATAAATTTGTTTTTCATGGCGTGCATTATAATGTAGTCTAGCTGAAATTTCAAAAAAGTTGTTTATAAATTTAAAATCTGTTAATCAAAAATTCCACTAAAAGATAAATTTTATTATCTAGTATTATTTCTGTTTAAGGTTATCGTAGTATAATACCAACAATTTTAAGTAAAGGAGACACAATGTCAAAAACAGTAAAACAACTAAACAAACTTCAGGCTGACGCTCATGCGTTCTTTGTCGTATTCCACGATTATCACTGGAATGTTAAGGGCTTGCAATTCGCTCAAGTTCACGCTTACACCGAGAAAGCATACGACGAGATGGGCGAGCTTTTCGACGATATGGCTGAGCGCGCGCTTCAAATAGGTGGTAAGGCTGTAACTAAAGCTAAGGATCTAATTGAGCTTTCAAAAGACGCTCCGATTAGCGCAAAGGACAGCTACGGCGTAACCGAAGTACTTGAGAACGTCAAAAAAGCCTACGAGTATTTGGTAGAAGAGTTTAAAAAGCTTCAAGAGGTAGCCGAAGCAGAGGGCGACGATACTACTTCAAATATCGCGCAGGATCACTATGGCGATTATGAAAAACGCCTATGGATGCTAAGCTCAATGCTAAGCAAATAATCCTCGCAAATCCTTTCAAAATTTTTAGGGGCATATGCCCCTAAAATCTATTAAAGTTAATATTGAAATTTCAAGAAATTTTAAAATTCTAAGATTATAATTTCACG
>ERZ773042.514-NODE-514-length-26481-cov-3.655188_pt1 | contig 26481 bp, 19 predicted proteins | sample MGYA00511664_ERZ773042 | MGnify/ENA primary metagenome ERZ773042 (study PRJEB29015, sample SAMEA2737984) | human oral metagenome | biome: human oral; feature: human-associated habitat; material: dental | place: China | collected 2036 ... | reverse complement strand
GATACGGCGTGTTTTTTAAGGATGCGGCGCCGTTCCTCCATCGCTGGCGAGAGCCGGAGAAAAAGCTTCGGATCGGCTACATTTCCCCTGATTTTCGGGATCACGTCGTGCTGCGTTTTTGCGCGGCGCTGCTTACGTCTTACGACCGGGCGCGGTTTGAAGTCTACGCTTACATGAACGCCCCGGAGGATGAGAAAAGCCGGGCGCTGGCGCGAGAGGTTGACGGCTGGCGCAATATTTTTGGCGCTTCGCCCGCCGCCGCGGCGCGGCAGATATATGAAGACGGCGTCGATATTCTCGTCGATCTGGCAGGGCATACCCGGGGCGGCGCTTTGCCGGTGCTGGCGTATAAGCCGGCGCCGGTGCAGGTGTCAGGCATCGGCTATTTCGCCTCGACGGGGCTTCCCACCGTGGATTATTTCCTCGGCGACGTCTATCTTGACGACGCGGCGGAGCAGGACGCCTTTACGGAGAAGCTCCTGGTATTGCCGCACAGCCATTTTGGCTATGTGCCGCGCGGCAAAGAGCCGGCGGTGGCGCCGCCGCCCTGCGAAAAAAACGGCTATGTGACGTTTGGCAGCTTTAATAATTTTACCAAGGTGACCGACGAGGTGCTGGCGGCATGGGCAGAGATCCTGCGGCAAGTGCCGGATTCGCGGCTGCTCCTCAAGGCTGAAGTATTCGGCGCAACGGACAGCCGCGCCTACGCGATGGAGCGGATCGCCCGGGCGGGGATCGTGCCGGAGCGGCTGATCCTGCGTTCTCTGTCGCGGGAGTATCTGGGCGAATACGCCGATATGGATATCGCGCTCGATCCTTTCCCTTATCCCGGCGGCGGAACGACCTGCGACGCCCTCTACATGGGCGTGCCGGTAGTTACTCTGGCGGGGGCGGATCACGGCGGCCGCTTTGGCGTGAGCCTCTTGAAAAATATCGGGCTGGGCGAGTTGGCGGCGGATAATACAGCGCAATATGTGGAAAAGGCGGTCGGTCTGGCGGGAGACAGGGAACTTTTAGCCGCCTTGCGGCGTGAACTGCGTCCTTTGATGGAAAAATCGCCGCTGATGGATATTTCCGTCTACATGAAGGCGATGGAGGGCGCTTATCGCCAGATCTGGGAGAATTACTGCGCCCGCCAGGCCGCGCCGGATTACGCGGCGTCGCGCCGGCTGACGGCCCTGTTGGACGCGCTGGCGCAGGCGGGGGATACGACGCAGGCGCTGGCGGCGGCGGATCATATTCTGGCGGCGCGCCCTGCGAACCGACCGCTCGTAGAGAAATTGGCAGTGCGTTACCTCGACGCCGGGGAGGCGGCGGGGGCGACGGCCGCCGTAAAACAGCTCAAGGTGACGGAAAAGCCGTATGGCTTCGGGTTGTTTCTTGCGGGAAGCGCCGCTTTTCTCTCCGGCGAGCGGGAAAAAGCGAGGAAACTGGCGGAAGAAGCGCTGGAACGGCCTGACCTCGAACGCTGGCAGCGGGGCGCGGCGCACCATCTTCTGGCGGAGATATACAAAAAGGCGGGCGATCGGGCGGCTGCGGCGGAAGAGTATCTCGCCTCCAGTCAGAATAAGGAGATCGAGAACGGCAAGCTGGCGGATTACAGCAATTATCTTTTGAACCTTCATTTTAACGCGCGCCCGCCCGAGGAGCTCCTGACGGCGGCGCGGGGCTACGGAGCGCTCCTGGCGAAGGAAACGACGTATTCGCATCCCCCGGAGCGTCACCGCCACGATCGCCTGCGTGTCGGCTACATTTCGCCGGATCTTTGCCGCCACGTTGTGGCCGGGTTCAGTCAGGCGCTGTTTCATGATTATGACCGGAAGCGGTTTGCCGTTTACGGCTACGCGAACTGCACCGAGGATGAGGTCAGTCGGGACTTCGCCCGGGCGGCGGACGGTTGGCGCAATATCCGTGGCATGGCTCCGAAAGAGGCGGCGCGGCTCGTCTACGAGGACGAGATCGATATCCTGTTTGATCTGGCGGGGCATACCGGCGGCAATCTTCTGCCGGTGCTGGCATACAGACCAGCGCCGGTGCAGATCACGGGCATCGGTTATTTCGCGACGACGGGGCTGTCGGCGGTGGATTATTTTCTGACCGACGAAGCGGCGGCTTTGCCCGGAGAGGAAGCGTTCTTTACCGAGCGTTTGCTGCGTCTTTCGCACAGCCATCTCTGCTACGCCGCCATCGACGGCGCGGCGCGGCCGGTATCGCCGTTGCCGTGCCGGGCGGCGGGATATGTGACCTTTGGCAGCCTGAATCAGTTCGATAAGGTGACGGATGAGATGCTGGACGCATGGGCGGAGATATTGCGGCAAGTACCGGAGGCGAGGCTCTTATTGAAGGGAAGCGCCTTTGATGATGAAGCGCGGCGGGGGGATATCGAAAAGCGCCTGACAGCGCATGGGCTGTCCCTGGCGCGGGTGACGAGGGAAGGGTACACGGCGGATTATTATGCGGCCTACGACCGTATCGACATCGCCCTCGACAGCTATCCTTATCCCGGCGGGGGAACGACCTGCGACGCGTTTTATCGCGGCGTGCCGGTCGTTACGCGCTGCGGCGTGCATCATCACGAGCGTTTTGGCTTCAGCTTGATGAAAAATCTTGGGCTGGAGGAACTGGCGGCGCCGACACCCGAAACGTACATCGCTAAGGCAGTCGCCATGGCGCGCGACGAAGAACTTCTCGCGGCGCTCCGGGCCGGGCTGCGCGGGCGGATGCAAGCGTCGCCGGTAATGGACGGCGCGGCGTACATGCGGGAACTCGAGGCGGGATATGAACGGATCTGGAACGAGCGATGGCAAAAATAAGGGAAGGGCTGCGGGGTTAAACTATTTTCTGCGCCGGGGTGGAGCGGGGCAAGTTTCGTTTTGGGAGCAGGATTTTGCGAAAGTTTGCCGTATATTACAAATAGTTTAAGACGCAGCGGGGAAGCGGAGGGCATAGCATGGGAAAAGCAGCGCGCAAGATGAAGAAAAAAGAAGAGCAGGCGAAAGCAGCGGGCGTACGGCAGGAGAACGCCCGCTGGGAAGAAAAACTGAAAAAACAAATGGCGGCGGGGCAGTACGCAGAGGCGATCGAGACGCTGGCGGAGCTCGTCAAAGGCAACGATATTAAGCCGGAATTTATGTATGACGCAGCGTATGCGTATTTCATGGTCGGCGATTACGAACGGGCCGGGCAATGGATCAATAATACCTTAACGTATGAGCCGGGCAATATCCCGGTGCGCATTCTGCTGGCGCGCCTTTTGATTTTGCAGGAACGCGAGGACGACGGGCTGGCGATCTTTGATTTTGTGCTGGATAAAGGGCTGGCGTCGCTCACGGAAGAACAGAAAGATGAGATTGAAGAGATTGTGGAGTTTTACGGGCGCAGCGAACGCGAGAAGGTGCAGCGCAATTATCCTCATATTGCGGCTTTTCTGAAATTGGAAGCGGCGGCGCCGGGGACGAGGGACGTGGGCAGTATTTTGGCGAGCCTGAAGGCAAAAGTCGCCGCGGCGGGCGAAGCGGCCGGAAATGCGGTGGAGGAAGCGACGGCGGCAGTGAAGCCAGCTCTCGCCGCTGGAGCTGCTAAGGCGGGAGAAGCCGCCGCGGCCATAAAGCCGGAGATCGAAGCGCGTGCCGGGGCGGCGGCGAAAAAACCGGCGGAGATTTTAGCCAGCTTAAAGAAGCGGATCGCGGAGGTCAGCGGTGAAAAGAAGGCGGCGGAGCCTTCGGCTTCGCCGGCGGAGAAATTTGAAGCGCCGCCCGCGCCCGCGGCAAGATCTGCCGCGTCGGCGACAACCGCGGCCGCCGCGGCTAAAGCTCCGGCTCCACCGAGCGTGGCGGCGGCAGAGCTGGTCAAGGAAAATATTCGGCGGAAAAATCTGCCTGCTGCCGATCAAGCAGAACTCTTAAATTCCTTTGCCGGAGGCTATTATTATCAGGGGGATCTGGCGGCGGCAGAGACGTTGCTCACGGCGGCGATCGAGCTGGGCGATCCGGCGGACGGGACGCTTCGCAATATGGCGTTGGTGCAGATGGAAATGGGAAAGCGCGAAGAAGCGCTTCGCACCGCGTCGCGGATGAAATTGGCGGACTTCCCGCTTTTGCGGCTGCTGCGCGCGTGATGTCGCCGCAAAAGCGGGAACTGACGGCGCAAAGCCTGCTCATATACGAAAAAGCGCTGGCCGCTTACGAGCGACGGGATATGGGCGCGGCGGTCCGGCATCTTCGGGAAATGCAGGCTCTGGCGGGCGGTCAGAGCCTGCGTTCACTTTTACTGGAAGCGTATATCGCCCGCGACGGTGGTCGTCCCCTGACCGAAATTCGCACGTTACGGCGCGCCGTCGAGCTGTACGAGCAGGATGAAAAGGCGCCGCCCCGGCTTTTGGCGACGGCCTGGAGCCTTTTAGGCGCGGCTCTTTCCGGGCTGGGGGAGAGCACGTTTGCCAGCGGAGCGTTTCGTAAAGCGGCCCGGTTAGAGCCGGAGGCCCGCCAGAAGCTGGTGGAGCTTAGCAACGCGATTTTTACGGCAAACGCCAGCGACGATCTGACGCCTGCGGATATGCAGGCAATGTACTCGGAATATCGGGCGATCCTTGGGACGATTGCGCCTTCGCCGCGCCGCTGGCACCGCCATGATCGCCTGCGCGTCGGCTATATTTCCGGCGATCTGCGCCTGCACCCGGTGGCGTATTTCCTTTACGCGCTTTTGCGTTATTTTGACCGGAATAAATTTCAGGTTTATTGCTACGCGGTAAATCAGGAGGACGATCTTCTGACCGAGCGGCTAAAGCACCTGCCCATTTCTTGGCGCTCGCTTCAGACAAAAGACTGGGAGCAAGCGGCGGCCGCTGTCAGGGAGGACGAGATCGACATTTTGGTGGATTTGTCCGGGCATACGGCGGGAAATTGCCTGCCGGTGCTGGCGTACCAGCCGGCAGCGGTGCAGCTTTCCGGCATCGGCTACATGAACAGTACGGGCCTTACCAATGTGGACGGCTTTTTGTCGGACGTTTACTGCGCGCCGCGCGTCACCGATCCCTTTTTTACCGAGCCGCTTCTTCGCCTGCCTCGGACGCACCTTTGCTACACGCGGCCGCACGCGTTCCCGGATATCGTGGATAAGCCGCCCTGCCAACGCGGCCGCTATGCGACTTTCGGCTGCTTCAATAATTTCGCGAAGGTGACGGAGCGAATGCTCGCTCTTTGGCAGAAAATTCTTGATCGGTTGCCGGCGGCGCGGCTTCTCCTCAAGCACAAGATTTTTGACAGCGCCGAAGGGCGCGAATACGCCGACGCTCGGTTGCGGCAGGCAGGAATTGATCGGGGGCGGGTCGAGTACCGGGGATTTTCCTCCGGGTATCTGGCGGAGTATAACGACGTCGACGTTGCTCTCGATACCGCGCCCTACACCGGCGGGCTGACGACCTGCGAAGCGCTTTACATGGGGGTTCCTGTCGTCTCCTTGACCGGCCATCGCCACGGGGCGCGTTTCGGGTACAGTATCCTGCATAACGTTGGGATGAGCGATCTGGCGGCGGCGACACCGGAAGACTATGTGGAAACGGCTGTAGCGCTGGCGGCTTCGCCGGAAACATTGGCAGGATTGCGCCGCTTTCTGCGGCCCATGATGGCCCGCTCGCCGCTGATGGACGGGCAGGGATACGCACGGGACGTCGAGAATCTATATGATAAAGTTTATGCAGATTGCTGGAAAAGAGCGGGGGAAGGGAACTTTGAACGACCCTGAAAAGCGCGGAGGAAGCGGCGCGTGCTTGGCCGCCGCCGGCGACGGAGGAGCGGAAGGATGAACGAGCCGAAAAAATTGGGGCTGCTGGATTTTTTGACGCCGTCGGACGCGGCGCTGCGCCTTTTGGTGGTGGAAAGTCTCGAATACCTCCCCGCGCTTCGTGTGCTCTATCCGGCGGCAGAACTTTATGCCGTGGCGGAGGACTCGGCCGCTTTAGCGGCGATTCCCGATGAGCTAAGAGTAGAGGCAGAGTGCCTTGATTATCGGGAAACGCCGCTTCCATATCCTCGGGAGAGCTTTGATATTCTGCTGGCGGAGCGTTGCCTGGAAACGGCGGTGAACCCGCAGGACATCGCCGCCGGGTTTGGCACCTTTATCCGCCCCACGGGATTTCTCCTGACGAGCTTTACGAATATTCGCTATTGGCGCGTCTTGGAAGAACTGATGGGGGGACACTATCGGGCGCTTGTACGACGGCTTTTCGCTAAGTCGGATTTTGAGATCCTCCTCGCCGCGTCGTTTTATAAGGATGTGTTCTTCCTTCCCAGTGCACGTCAGGAAATCCCTGTCGAACTGGCGGCACGGCTTAAAAACGCCGGGTTTGAAGGGCCGAACGATATGGCGACGGAAATTTGGCTGGTGCAGGCGTGGCGCTCGACGCGCGCCGCCGCCCGCCTCAAGGCGGAGTATACGCCGGAGGCGCGGCGGCGGTTAGTGACGCTCTGCCGTCGCCTCGAATACGGCATCGATCCGGCGGAAAACCGCGCCGCGCTCCGGATGCTTTGCCGTGAAGCGGAGATTACGCCGCGCTATTTAGCGGCCTTTACCCGGGAAACCATCGTCCATCGGGGCGATTTTCGCGCTGTGCTGACCGCGGAAGCAGGCTGGGAAGCATACGCCGCCTTTTTGGACGAGCATTGGGAAAAGGGGGAGGCAAAAGGAGGGGCGGGAGATGAAGAATGAGAAGGAAATCTGCTTTATCACCTGCGTAAACGACGAGGATTGGTACGCGGAGTCGCTCCTCTATTTAAAACATTTGCAGCTTCCCGCAGGCTTTTTTGCCGAGTACCGCGCCGTTCGCGGCGCGCCCTCGATGGCGGCAGGCTATAATCAGGTGATGCGCCAGTCGGCGGCGAAATATAAAGTCTATCTTCATCAGGATACGTTGATCGTAAATAAGAATCTTGCGGCCGATCTCCTGGCGCTCTTTACGGATCCCAGCATCGGCATGGTAGGCGTCATCGGCTGCCGCGCGCTCCCTGCCAGTGGGATCTGGTGGGACGGGCGGCGTACCTATGGCCGGGTGCTCCACGCCTGCGAGGCGGAGAGTGTTGTCGATTCGGAGCTCAAGGAGCCGCACGGCGCTTATGTTCCCGTGGAAGCGGCGGACGGTCTCTTTTTGGCGACCCAGTACGACATCCCGTGGCGGGAAGATATTCTCACGGGCTTTCACTTCTACGATACGTCCCAGTGCTTAGAGTTTAAGCGCCGAGGCTATCGGGTCGTCGTGCCGAACCAAACCGAGGGATTTTGGTGCATCCACTGCCCGGTGGAAAAACCCCTCGATCCGAAATACAAAGGGTACCAGAAAGTCTTTCTGGAAGAATACGGGGCGGAGCTCTGCCCGGAAGTATAAAAGGATGTGACGGCGATGGGAAAAATCATATCGATTTCGATGGTAAAAAATGAAGCGGATGTTATCGAGAGTTTCGTTCGCCACACGATGAGCTTCGTCGATAAGATGTTCGTCGCCGATCACAGCAGCACGGATAAAACGCCGGAAATTTTACGAAGGCTCCAGGAAGAAGGGCTGCCGCTCTCTGTTCGTCGTATCTATGCGGCGGGGTATGTGCAGGTCGAGACGATGAACGCGCTGCTGCGTGAAGCTGCCGTAGAGCAGCAGGCGGATCTTATTCTGCCGCTGGACGCCGACGAATTCCTGCTTCCGGAAGAAGGGGCCGGTTCCTGCCGGGAGATCGTGCGCCAATTAGACCCCGGTGCGCTTTACCGGCTGCCGTGGCGGCTTTACGAGCCGGTTTTTCCCCATGAGGAGGAAAGCCGCTTTCTTTTGGCGCGGCCGCTTCGCCGGGGAATAGACTTCGCGTCGGGACAGAAAGTCATTATCGGCGGCGCGCTCTATCGGGCGAAGCCTTTTCATCTTTCCGAGGGGAGCCACTACGGCTGGCGGCCGGGGCCGGAAGGAGAAGAAAAGGTGGCGTGGAGCGAAGCGCCGCACCTTCATCTGGCGCATTTTCCCTGGCGCAGCAACGAGCAGTACCTGTCGAAAAGCCAGACGATCTGGCTGAACTCCATCGCCAAATATTCCTACGAGACGCCGACGACCCTCCTTTCGCCGCGCTATTGGCAGATCGCGGCGGGAGAGGGCGAAGGCTGCACCTTTGAAGGCCCGTCGGAGCTCGTCGAACTAGCGAACCTCGTGGACGAGCCGGCGCTGCAATATAGTCGGGATGTGCGCCCGGATCCGGCGCGGCGGCTGCTGGAGGTCGGTACGCAGATTGCTGCCGCCCGCGCGGAAGAGCGCGTTTTGCTGCGAAAGCGGCGCGTGACGATTGTGCTGCCTTGCCGGGGAGATGCCGCGGCACTGCGCCAATCTCTGCGTGCGGCATACGAACAGCTTTACCCCTATAAAGAAGCATTCGTACTGGCGCTGACGCCGCCGGACGAAGCGGTTCGCACGGCTGTGGCGGAAGCCGCCGCCTATCCTGCGCCGGAGGGTGATGATGATTTTGCCCCGGCGGAGCCGATGATCGTCCGGCTCCTTGAAGGCGCGGCGGACGATGTTTTTTCGCAGCTGGGCGCGCAGGCCAAAGGGGACTATGTGCAGTGGCTTTTCCCCGGCGATCAGCCGCAGCCGGATAAGATCACCAAAATGCTCGCCTGCCTGGAACTGCAAGATTTTCCGCTGGCTTTTGCCCTGACGAACGGCCGACAGCAATATGCCGCCTGGCTGCCATGGATACAGCTTCCTGACGATAATCGCTTTCAGATGACAAGTCCGGAAGAGTTATGGCGATTTTTGCTGCTGCAGGGGAAGTATCCGGCCTGTGGGATTGGCGGAGCCCTCTTTCGGCGAGGCATGATGGACAATCGCCGCTGGCTCGCGGACGGTTTTTTAGGTGAGCGACCGCTCTTCTTGACGATGTGGCGGCTCCTCCTCACGTTCGCGGCAGGGGACAGCGCGCAGCAGGACGTCGCTATTTTGCCCCATGAATATGGGAAGTTCCAGCGCGATACCGTAGATCTTACGGATTGGATATGGCACCAGATCGAATGGTTCTGCCTCTTGGAAGAAGATCGAAATTTCCTCGGCGACGACGCCTATCGGCAGGCGCGCGCCTGGCTCAAGGAAAACGCCGCCGTCGCCGCCGGGCATGAAGCCGATCTTCCGGCAGCGCTTTGGGAACAGTATCAGGCGATTTTAGCGCAGCTGGAAGAATAGAGCCGGCAGAAAAATACAAAAGAACGGAAAAATAATGGACGGCATTAGCAATTCGTTTTACACCGTCAGGAGCGGTCAAAGCAGGAAATGATTTAAGATTTCGGGATTTTTTCCCGATACATACTTATAGAGCCAAGAAGGCTGATGAATGGGGAGACAACGATGCTATCAAGGAAGACGCGCCAACAGGCAATAGAGCTTATGCAGGCTGTGAATGCGGGCGTTGTGCGTCTTTTTTCACCGGGAGGAGCCGCAATGCTGGAAGAAGGCATTGCGGCTCTTTCGGCTATACGGGACATTTGCTGGCAAGAGCTTCCCGCCGAGCGGTTCGGGTTTTACCGTGACGCTACAGATACTTTGCATACGGCGCTAAAACAGCTCCAGTCGGATGGGAAAAGCGATATAGTGGAGCTTTGCCATCAGCTGTTGGAAGGTCTTATCCGTGAACTGCGCGCGGAGCCGGTCAAGAAAGAGATCGTGTTCCTTCCGTACAAGGCGTCGATGTGGGACAGCCTGGAAAGTATCTGGCAGGCGGCCGTCGCTGATAAGGAACACTGCAACGCCTACGTCGTCGCGATCCCCTACGCCGATCTCACACCTGAGCATACGGCGAAGGAATGGCACTGCGAGAAAGAACTTTTTCCAAAATACGTTCCCGTCCTCGATTTTCGCACCGTCAACCTTGAGAAGATGCACCCGGACGTCATTTTCATTCATAATCCGTACGATGGGGCAAATCGTGTGACATCCGTCGATTCACATTATTATTCAAGTGAGTTGAAAAAGTATACGGAAACGCTCGTCTATGTGCCTTATTTTGTTTCTGGCCCGGGGATAACGCCAGCACTTTGCCAGGCGCCGGGTATCGTGAATGCGGACTATGTGATGCTGGAAACGAAAGCCATTAAAGAGCAATATGAACGAAATTATCCCGGCGGAGAGCCGCCGAAGGGAAAATTTTTGGCTTTAGGGTCACCGAAATACGATAAAATATTGGCCAGAAAGAAAAAAAACTATCCTCTCTCCAAAGAGTGGCAACGGCTTGTTGAAGGAAAGAAAATTGTCCTTTACAATACGAGTCTGAGTGCGGTCCTGCAGTATAGTGATGAGGTTGTGGGTAAGCTCCGACAGGTGCTTGATTTTTTTCATCAGCGCGAGGATGTTATCTTATGGTGGCGCCCGCATCCTCTGATGAAAACCACGTTTGCTTCCATGCGCCCCCAATATGCGTCTGAATATTGTCAAATAGAAGAACAATACATTGAAGAGGGATGGGGAATCTATGATGATTCGCCGGACGCCTCCCGAGCCATTGTCTGGGCGGACGCATATTATGGCGATGACAGTTCCGTTATCCATTTATATCGCAAAACGGGCAAACCTATGTTAATAGAATATATGCCGACGATGGCAGACGAAAAGTATCATCGGTGGTTCCCGATGGTAGCTTACGATGGAGAAATGGCCTGGTTCATTACGAGCGCAAACCTTTTTTCCGGTCTGTACCAATTGGATATGAAGATCGATGAAGTAACCTTTCTGGCTGAATTGCCGGGTTCGTATGCGCAGATGATTGAGTATGGCGCGATTGGAAAAATTGGGACGAAAATCGTTATTCTGCCTTTTTATTGTCAGGAAGGGGCTTTGGAGTATGATCTGGTCAGAGGGGATTTCCAGACCATTCCTTTGCCGCCGGATGCATGGCTTGGCGGCAGCCAGGCAGAAGCGTTCGGGAATACGTTTCAATATAGAGATTCTTTATATTTTATTGGCAATGCTAACGGTCTTATCGTAGAATATAACGAAACAAAACGATGTCAGTTTCATACCGCGTGGGCGGATGGACTGGCAATTCCGGTGGAAAAAATATGCTTTTCCGGGAATGCAGGCGTACAAATCGCCGGGCATGTTTATTTGCCGGTGATGGGGACGAATCACATTCTGGAACTTGAGCTTGAAACCATGCGGGCTACGCTTCATACTTTGCCGGAAGATATAGCGTCGCTGACGCTTTCTTATGATGGGGAAGATTTTTGGGTTACACCGTACCAGGGCAATCGCACGATCTGTTGGAACCTGACGAGCGGGAAAACGAAAACATATTTGTTGCCGGTTCCCGCGGAAACGGTATTCGGTTTTGCTCGTTCGATTACGATGCAAGGGCGACAGGTATTTTTCCCCTTTTTGCGGTCAGAGATTTTGTCAGTCGATAAGAAAACGGGGGAGGTGCGACGGGAATACGAATGGGAAAAGCAGTATGGAACGGTGCTATATCAGGATAACTGTTTTTCCGTGCAGCAGGCGGATGACGCCGGAAAAATTTTCCTGGCGTATCTGTATTATCATCGTTCTTTGCTGGAAATCGATACGTCGCGCAGCATCATGCGGGAACACAAGGTGAGGTTTTCCTGGTTACAAGATATTTCTCGTTGGGAAACCTCTAAGGCGCGAATCGCGAATGCCATACATTATGAACGGTATGGCATGGGGATACGCGATTTCTTGCAGCTTCGACCAGCGGTGGAGCAGACGATAGAAAATGGCGGAACCGAAGCGGGGCAACGGATATACGATTGGTTAAAAAATGAACATATCTGTGGCATGCACAATGGGGATTGAGGATGGATATTTGATCCCGGCTACTTTATAATGACAGGGAGAGATCATGGTGAAAATCATCTTATTCGGAGCGGGAGAAAACGGCACGAAAGCTTTATTCGATATCGGGGTGAAGCATATTTTCTGCGTGGTGGATACGCATAAAACGGGCACGTTGTATGGTTGCCCGATAAAAAAATTGGAGGATCTTGAAGGCGAAAATAAAGAAGAAATGCTTTTTTTGATTACGCCGCTGCAATATAAAAAAGAGATCGCCGATGAGCTGGTCCGGCACGGATATCGTAAATTTATCGCGTATACGCCTATATACGGAACGCTCCTTCATGAGGCGCTCGAGGCGGAGGGCTGGGGGCGGCTGTACAACGATTTCATGCTTAACGATGTAGTGCAGGCGATTATCAGCGATAAGCTTAATTGCTGGACGCGCGAGATGTTGAAAATAACTGAATGGGGGGGGGGATATGTCCGCGTTTTAGAAATTGGCTGCGGCAGCGGGAAAAGCACCCTGGCTTTAGCCAAGCGCGGAAGAGTCTGCACCGCGATCGACTATTCCGAAGCCAGTATTCAGCTGCTTAATCAGGCAAAAGAACAATTGGGGCTTGCGGTCACGGCGAAAATTGTGGATGCGCGAGAGAAATTGCCTTTTGACGACGGCGCGTTTGATTTCGCGTTTCAGGCAGGACTGTTGGAGCATTTTGAACGTGAGGAAAGGATTCGCTTATTGAACCTGTGGAAGCCGGTTTGCCATATAATGGTGTCGATGATCCCAAACGCGAATTCCGTGCCGTACCGCCTTGGGAAGGCGATGCAGGAACAGGCCGGGGAGTGGCCGTATGGAAAGGAATTGCCGCAGCCGACCATGATCGAGGAGTTCCTCGCCGCTGGGTATCATTCCTTGCGCGAATACACGATCGGGGTAGAAGACGCTTTGACCTTCCTGCCGCCGGATCACTACATGCGGGCAGCCTTTGAGCGCTGGTACGCGGAGGGGAATGGCGAAGATCTTTTTGGGCAGGGATATTTGCTGGTTACGATCGGTGAGGCGTAAATAAAAGTCGCGATCATGATGTTTTTTACGACGTAGGGGATTACGGATGCAGGATATTGACGAAAGCTTAAATAATATCATATTGAAGTATGCGCTTGACCTGTATTATCCAAATTTTCGCAAGCGGTTCCAGGCAGAAAAAATCATGAAAGATTTTTTTCGGGAACAGACGGGAAAGATCGCTTTCGTTGCTTCTTTTGCGAGTGATTTCTATCACATCCGGCATTTTGTGACGGAAAAAATGGCGGCGGATTATTTCTTGTGTGAGAAAACAAACCGATATGAGAATTATGCGTCAGTTTTTCATACGGACAAGCTTGCCGGGGTCGACTGGCAGCAATATGACAGAGTGATCGTTGTCTCGCTGGATGGGGCGTCGTTTCTCAAGCATTGGCTGCGTGAGCATGGGATCCGCTATATTTTTTTGTATGATCTGTTTGAACGAAATGGCGTCGTATTTGATAAGGAATGGGACTCGATTCTGCCGGATCCGGCGATGGAATGGTGGACGTACTATGACGGGGATCCGCCCAAGCAGAATTATATTGTCATGGAGCTTTTAGAGCAGCTTTATGAATATCAGGCGGCAAAGGAGGCGGCGGATCAACGGCTGCATCTGCACAAGGCATATTTTCTGGCGCTTTATATCAGAGATTTTATCCTTGCGGCTAAATGCGCGGCACGATTAAAGGAAATAGGAGCACCACAGGCGGGGTCATGGAAGGAAATTGAGGCGCTGCTGGCAAAAATCAGGGAGAGGCTCCAGTCTTCGGAGAAAAAGGACATCATGGTTCTGTGGACGGATGCGATGCCCTATGAGGATATTGCCCGGATACCATTCCTGAAAAATAAAATGACCGAGGGCATTTGCTTCGATAATATCTTTACGGTGTGCCCGTTTACAAACCCGACGTTCAAGGCTCTGCTGTGCGGGAAAATGCCGGTGGATGACGATACTTATTCGATTAAGGCGATCACGGAGGAGAACAGCCCCGTTTATCAAGTGTTGAAAGCACATGGCTACGATATCCGTATCGTTGGGGATTGGCTGACCGTGCGGCCGGAGGAAAGTTCTTCGCTCTGTCATATTCCTTATGAGCCGGCGACGTTAGGGTTATGGGATCTTTGGCGCAATCTCATCGGCAGCGCAAAACCGGTATTTTGCATCGTTCATAATCTGCAGGAATCACATTCGCCGTTTCTCTCGCCAGCGGTTTCAGACGGTGATATGGATAAGGCGCATCTGCGGTTTGAACGATCCTGCGGATGGTTAAGCGAACAATATGCCTGGTACTTGCCCTCGCTGTCGAAGAAGACGCTAAAGTTCTATCTGACGGATCATGGGAAAGGTTTATATAAAAACCGGTTCCATACCTATTTGGTGGTTGAAGGAGAAGGCCTTGCACCTCGACGTATTACGGATCTATGTTCCTTCGTGGATTTTCATCGCCTTTTAGCTCAGCTTTTGCAGCATCATACGGTAAATGAAAATGAGCTTCGGCGCCAGTATGTTGAAGTACAGGATCTGGACACCTATAATGCGGGGTCAGCAGCTCGATTGATTGCAGGAAAAGAGGCGATTGACCCTTCTTTCTTTGGCTATCACGGTCTTGTTACGGACGAATATATTTACCTTCATTTTACCGATGGGCGCGAATGGTTTGTTCGACGGGGAAGTAGGGCGCCCGAGCCGAATCTTTTTGGCAGTTATATTTGTGATGCAGAGGCCATTGCGCCATTTCGCGAGATCATTCGGCAAAAGGAGGTCAAAGCGCCGTCGTTTGAGCAAAAGTTAAAATATTCCCGCTATGTGCATACGATCTTTGATCGGGCGAAAACGCATAACTTAAAAAAGAAGGCGTTGCTTGACGACTGGCTGCGTCAGTATCCGCCGGGCAGTGTTCTGATACGCACGGGGGGCGACTACGCTTTGCGCCTTTATGGGTTGCTTTCCGCAGAGGTCCGAAAAACGATCGGTGGATTTGTGGATATCGACCATAACTGTATGGGAGCAGGATTAGGCTTTCCGGTGTATACGGAGCTAAAAGAGATTCCTACGGATACGCGAGCGATTCTCTTGGCGGGAGGGGAAACAATCATGGCGCAGCTTCGTGCGGAAGCGGCTGCCGCTAAGGGGAACTTCGATATTCTTGATCCGTATGCGTTCCTCGCCGCTCATGGTATTGTGTGCCGCCATGGGGCGGGTGATTTTGAACCGGCGGAAGAGGACTATGACGTCGGATTTCCTTTTGCTGAGGTTGCTTATTAAAGTACGGGAGAGGCGTATCAGGGAAGATGGGGGCTGTTTATGAGTAATTTGACCAGGGGAACGGTCTATTGGATCACCGGGTTATCCGGTGCGGGGAAAACGACGCTCGGCATGCTTCTCTACAATATGATGCGGGCGAAGAAACCAAATGTGTTTCGGCTTGACGGCGATATTGCCCGATGGGCGTATAACGATGTAACTGATTTCAGTATCGAAGCGCGGCGCGAATGTGCCTTTCGCCACGCTCGGGTCTGTAAGATGATCGCCGATCAGGGGATTGATGTGATCTGCTGTACGATTAGCCTGTTTCATGATGTGCAGGCGTGGAATAAAGAGAATTTGGCGCGTTATGTTGAGATATTTCTGGATGTTCCCATGAATATCCTCGTGCAGCGGAATCAGAAAGGGCTTTATTCGCAGGTGAAGGAAGGCAAGACGAAGAATGTCATGGGCGTGGATCAGAAGCTGGAATTGCCGCAAGCCCCGGACATCCATTTTATCAATGACGGTCGTCTGGCGCCGAAAGAAGCGGCGATGAAGATTTATCAGGAGATTCTTTCCGTTGAGGAACGGAAAGATATACCGTGGGAGGCGTAATGATGGAAAAAACGAAGAAGCCGCTTGTCTATACATGTTTTTGTACGGACAACATTCACGAGGGTCATTTGAATATCCTGCGGGAAGCGAAGAAACTTGGTGAGGTCATCGTCGGGGTGCTTTGTGATGCGGAGATGGTACGTTACAATCGTTTTCCGATCAAAACAACGGAGGAACGCGTGGCGATGGTGCGGGAACTGCCGGGCCTGAAGGATGTTGTTGTCCAGGACACCATCATGTATGATAAAGTGATTCGCGAGCTGCACCCGGACTTCGTCGTCCATGGCGATAACTGGAAGACCGGCCCGATGTCGGTCATTCGGCAAAATCTCGTCAATCTTTTGGCGGAATACGGCGGCAAACTGACGGAGATTCCCTATACGATCAATGCAGCGGTGCAGAAGATCGATCGGCAAATGAAAGAAAAAATGGCGATGCCGGAGCTGCGGCGATCGCGCCTGCGGCGGCTCCTCAAGCTCGTGCCCATCGTCAAGACGATCGAGGTGCACAGCGGGCTCACGGGGCTGATTGCGGAAAAGACGATCGTGGCCTCGGACGGCGCCATCGACCAGTTCGACGCGATGTGGCTCAGCTCCCTTTGCGACAGTACCGACCGAGGAAAGCCAGACATTGAGCTGGTCGATATGACCAGTCGGTTCCGCACGATCAATGATGTCATGGAGGTTACGACGAAGCCGATCATCTTTGACGGGGATACCGGCGGGATGATTGAGCATTTCGTTTACACGGTCCGCTCCTTAGAGCGGATGGGCGTTTCGGCGATCATCATTGAGGATAAGACCGGGCTGAAGCGAAACTCCTTGTTTGGGACGGAAGTTGAGCAGACCCAGGACACAATCGAGCATTTCTGTGAAAAGATCTCTGCCGGGAAAAGGGTGCAGCTTTCCGACGATTTCATGATCATCGCTCGGATTGAGAGCCTGATCCTTGGCAAGGGACAGGCCGATGCACTGGAGAGAGCCGAGGCCTATGTGGCGGCGGGGGCGGATGGGATCATGATCCACAGCCGGAAACAAAGCCCGGACGAAATACTCGCTTTCTGCGACGCTTTTCGGGCGAAGGATAAGAAAACGCCGATTGTCGTCGTTCCGACGTCCTTTAATACGATTACCGAGCAGGAGCTCTCGGCGCACGGCGTCAATATTGTAATTTACGCCAATCAACTCATGCGCGCCGCGTTCCCCGCGATGGAGAATGTCGCGCGGGACATTTTGCGCTATCACCGGGCGAAGGAAGTAGACGATCAGCTTCTCTCCATAAAGAAAATTATTACTCTGATCGATAAGATGTGAGGCATGACATGGCAAACAGCAGCGAAAAAATGGGCAAGGACGTCGATTTAGCGGAACGGGTTCGATTAAAGAAGGCGAACAGGGATAATCTGTATTCGCTGGAGCCGCCCTTTCCCAAGACAAATTTTTTGATGGAACTGTCCAATGTATGTAATCACGCCTGCATTTTCTGTACCCACCAGAAAATGCAGCGAAAAATCGGGCGCCTGAATAAAGCGCTGGGCTTTGATATTTTGCGGCAGGCCTATGAGCTGGGGACGCGGGAGGTTGGCTTCTACGCGACAGGGGAGCCGTTTCTGATCCCGGAGCTGCCCGAATACATAAAAAAGGCGAAGGATATCGGCTATACTTACGTTTATTTGACATCAAACGGGGCGATGGCGACGCCGGAGCGTATCCGTGCCGTCATCGACGCCGGCCTAGACAGCATTAAGTTTTCCATCAACGCGCCGCAGCGCAAGCTCTATAAATTTATCCACGGGCAGGACGATTTTGAGAAGGTCGTGGCGCATCTGAAATATCTGAACGAATATCGAGAGCAAACGGGGCGGGCGTACAAAATTTACGTTACAGGGATTTTGACTCGATTTACGGAGCATTTGCAGGATAAGTACCACGAGCTCTTTGACGATCTTTCCGACCAGGTCGTTTTTAAGTACGTCTATAATCAGGGCGGCTACATGCCGGAGATCGACACGCTCCTTCGCTGCGATTGCGATCACGAGGAGCGACGGCGCTGTAATCTGCCTTTTGACGCGATCTCCGTTACGCAGGAGGGGTACCTTTCCATCGAAAACGCCGACTACGAGAACATGCTGGTCGTTGCCGATCTGAACAAAGTATCGCTCCGGGACGGCTGGTACGGCGAGAAGATGAAGGAGATGCGCCGCCGCTTTTTAGAGGACGACTTAGGCGGAACGCTCTGCGATGGCTGCGTCCACCACGAATGTCGCCCGGCTCGCCCCATCACGCCGGAATACTCTTCCGTCAAGGGCGAGTATGTTTTCACCGATACGTTGGTGCGCGGGCGCATCGAAAACGGTGACCTCACCGTCTATGTGCCGATGGCGGCGGACATCATCCACCCGGGGCATATCAATATCCTGAAAATGGCGGCTCGCTATGGGAAGGTCATCGTGGGCCTTTTTACCGACGAGGCGATCGCGTCGTATAAGCGTGTGCCGTACATGACGTTTGACCAGCGAAAGACGATCGTCGAGAACATCAAAGGCGTGGCCGAGGTTGTGCCGCAGGTAACGCGGGATTACGAAGACAATCTTCGCCGTTTAAAACCTGATTTCATGGTCCACGGGACAGACTGGCGTGAGGGGCCCCTCGCCGACGTGCGGGCGAAAGCCATTCAGATCATGGCAGAATGGGGCGGCCAAGTCATTGAACCTGAGTACACAGCGGGGGTGTCCTCGACGATGATTCAGCAAAAGATTGTGGAGCGCGCACGGACGGAAAAGGCAGGCATGCAATGAAGGTACAGGAATTCACAGCGCTTTTGGGAGCCGAATTTTACGCTGGTGTGCCGGATTCCTTGCTGCGTCCCTTGGGCGATTACCTGGTGAATACTTACGGCACGGATCCGCGCCATCATATTATCGCCGCGAACGAGGGGAATGCGGCGGCGCTGGCGGCGGGATACTATCTCGCCATGGGGAAAGCCGCTGTCGTCTATATGCAAAACAGCGGCGAAGGGAATGCCGTCAATCCGATGGCGTCGCTTCTTCATAAAAAAGTGTACGGCATCCCGGTGATCTTCGTTATTGGCTGGCGCGGCGAACCGGGGGGCAAAGACGAGCCGCAGCACGTCTGTCAAGGCGAGATAACGACCCGGCTCTTGGACGTGATGGACATTCCTTACTTGATTTTGCGCCGCGATACGCCGCGGGAGGAGATCGTGGCGCGGCTGACGGAATTTCACACCATCCTCGCCGCCGGACGGGACGTGGCGATCATTGTCGCCAAGGACGCGCTGACCTATGAGGAAAAGCGCGTTTATCGCAATTCCTATCCGATGCAGCGTGAGGAGATTTTGCGGACGATATTGAAGATCGCCGGCGACGCCGCTATCGTTGCAACGACGGGGAAAGCGAGCCGGGAACTCTTTGAGCTGCGCGAAGCGATGGGCATGGGACACGCGCACGATTTTTTGACCGTCGGTTCCATGGGACACAGCTCCTCGATTGCGCTCGCCATCGCTCTGCAAAAACCGAAGCGAGCCGTCTGGTGCGTCGATGGGGATGGCGCGGCGCTCATGCACCTCGGGGCGATGGCGGTTATTGGGCGCGCCCGGCCGCAGAATCTCATCCATGTGGTTGTCAATAACGAAGCCCATGAGAGCGTCGGTGGGCTGCCGACGGGAGCCCCTAGCGCTGATTTGGCAGCGATCGCAGTGGCGTGCGGCTATGACCGCGCGGAGAAGGTAGCGGGGCCATCAGCGTTGCAAAAAATATTATCAGATTATGCTGCAGGAAGTGGCCTGCGCTTCATAGAAGCAAAGTGCGCCATCGGCGGACGCGTCGATTTAGGGCGGCCAAAGGGGACACCAGAAGAAAACCGCGCCGCGTTTATGGCGTATCTTGCGGGAGAATGAGCAAAAAACAGGCGATGATGGGAAGGGGGATTTGAGTGGAGCGTATTGGGATTTACGGTGCGGGGAGCAATGGCATTTCATTGCTTAAAACCTTACAGGAAGGGCAAGTAAGTTTTTTTGTCGATCAAGACGAGCAGAAAACCGGCATGACGCCGTATGGAAAGGAGATTCTCCCCTTACAGGAAGGATTGGTACGCGCGCAGAAAGAAAAAATTCGGCTCGTCGTTTCGGTGGAGGATAAAAAGGTCTGCGAACTGTTGCAGAAAGAGTTTCCTGCCGTGTCATGGAGCCATTTTTCTGATTATCTTCAGGAGGGAGAGATAGCGCAACGACGCAGGGAAAAAGTATGGAATGATTACGCCTATGATTTTTCGTTGCGGGACAATGTATTTTTGCGCCAGGATGTGACGGGCTTTCGGCAAGAATTTTATGATGATTTTAACCGTGCGCTGTGCGAGGCAATGGAATATCGCCCGGCGCAGGTGGCGGCGCTTTTTCGTGACAGTGAAGAAGAACGAGCCAAAGAGGCGCTCGCTTCCCCTATGTCCGTGCCTGACGCCGAAGGGCTATATCCCGATGAGCGATATGAAAATCGCTTCAGCATGCAACTCATTCGCTCGCTCTTGCGGGGACAGCGGGGAAAAGTTCTGGAGATTGGCTGCGGGCACGGGGAGCTTTTACAGAGACTGAAGACAGATGGCATGGAGGTATACGGGACGGATTTGGATGAGGAGCGTATACGCTTTTTAACCGGCAAGGGCGTGTGCTGTTATTTATGCGACGCTGCAAAAGCGCCGGTTCCGGAGCATTCGATGGATGTTGTGATTTGCTCGGAGCTTTTAGAACATGTTCCGGATCCGATGCCCGTGATCATGGAGATGCGCCGGGTGTTGAAAAAGAATGGCCGGGTCTATTGCAGCGTACCTTACATGAAGCATTGTGATTGCCATGAACATGTACGCTTTTTTTCTGAGAGCGACTTATGGACACTTTTCAGGCGGGCGGGCTTTGGGATCGAGGGAAAAGGGGACAATATGATTCGTATTCCCTATGTGCACATGGCGTTCGCTGTGAGCATTTTCCTCGGGGCTAGTCTGCAAACATCAGAACAATAAGGAGCGGGTTCAGGTGAATAAAGAAAAATATGTGATTTTCGGGGCGGGCGATTTTGGACATCAGGCTTTAGCGCTGTTGGGCAAAGGGAATACAGCGTTCTTCGTGGATAATGACGCAGCGAAAGCTGGAACAGAAATTGACGGCGTTCCCATTCATCCTTTTTCGGCGGTTAAAGAGGAACTTGCTGGCTATCGGATCATTATCGCCGTATCACATAAGTATGTGGCGGAGATTGAAAAACAGTTAGCAAAATGTGGGCTCAAGGCTTTCGATATATTTATCGCCATGCAGTATCAGGAAACAAAGAGAAAAATAGCGCAGAGAACGGACTACCTCGGCGTTTATCAAAACGCGGTACGCTGGATCCACGAGCATACGATAAACGAAGCGGCGGGAAAAGCGATCATCACGACGACGGCGGAGCCGCTGGGGTATCCTGAAGTAACAGGGTACTATATTCCTTCGCTCTTGCGCTGGGGGTACCGGGAACTGGCCGTTGATTATGCAAAATGGCTGCTGTCTATACAAAAAGACGATGGCTCCTGGTATGATACGTTTGACAAAAACCCTTACGTTTTTGATTCGGGGCAGATATTAAAAGGACTGTTAGCGATCCGAGAAATTTATCCGGCCGTGGATGAAGCGATCCAGCGCGGCGTGGCATGGATCCTGACAAATAAACGGCCCGATGGGCGGTTGACAACGCCGGATGAAGAGGCCTGGGGAGAGAAAAGAACCTGTTCCGAGTTAGTGCATCTCTATTGTCTTTCTCCGATCTTGCAGGCGGCAGAGATCTTTCACCGCGACGATTGGAAAAAAGCGGCGGAGGAAATACTTCGTTACTATAAAACAGAATACTATGATGCGATCATGAATTTCGATCTTTTGTCACACTTTTATGCTTATGTTATGGAGGCTTTGCTGGATCTGGGGGAAATTGATATGGCACGGGAAGCGATGGCAAAAATTGCCTCCATCCAGACGGCGGAAGGAGCGGTGCCGGGCTATCATGATGTCCATTGGGTGTGCTCAACAGGTCTTTTCCAGCTGGCACTCGTCTGGTTTCGGCTGGGGGATATAGAGCATGGCGACTTAGCGTTTCAATACGCCTGCAAATTACAAAATGCTTCGGGCGGTTGGTACGGCAGCTATCCGGTGGAAGGAGACAACACGAACGATTACTTCCCGGCGGCAGAAATCAGCTGGGCCGCTAAATATTTCCTGGATGCTCTTTACTATAAGAATAAAGCAGATTTTAACAAATCGGCGCCTCTTTTCATGGATAAAATTGACAAAACAGACGGTCGTTATCGCGAGCTTTTGCAAATCATTGAACATACCTGCCCGCGGGGAGGGAACAATCGGATCCTTGATGCAGGCTGCGGGAAGGGACGCTATCTGCAAAATTTACTGGAGGATCGCCCTGACGATCATCTCTATGGGGTGGATATTTCCAAGAGCGTTATCGAAGAGAAGACCGAACAGAAAATTCATTGGCAGGAAGGCTCGCTGACGAACATTCCGTTTGGCGACGCTTTTTTCGACGTGGTATATGCCTGTGAGTCGATGGAGCATGCAATCGACATTGAGCGCGCGGTGCGGGAGATGGCGCGGGTGACAAAGCTGGGAGGACGGATCGTCGTTATCGATAAAAATGCCGCAGCGTTGGGGGCACTGGAGATTACGCCCTGGGAGCAATGGTTCGATGAGGAAGGGCTGGCCGATATAATGCGGCTCTTTTGCCGCGACGTTAGAATTGTGCATGACGTAGATTATGAGGATCACTTCCAGAAGGATCTGTTTTCTGTCTGGATCGGAACGGTGAAGGGGTGAAGCCTATGGAACAGCGGCGACCGGTCGTTTCCATCGTATTGCCGTCGTATAACGGCAAAAAGTATATCCGGGAATCGATCGAAAGCGTTTTGGCGCAGACATTTCCCTATTGGGAACTTGTTTTAGTAGATGATTGTTCGACGGATGGAACAGGCGCTGTGATGGACGCTTATGCGTCCAAGGACAGCCGGATCCGGGTGATTCATAACGCGACAAATCAGCGGCTGCCCCGCTCGCTCAATATTGGTTTCCGTGAGACGTGGGGCGAGTACTTGACGTGGACTTCGGACGATAATCGCTATTTGCCGCGTGCGATTGAGGTCATGGTGCGGGCATTGGAGGCGGAGCCGGCGGTTCCTATGGTCAGTGCCGAAATGGAATACATCGATGAAAGCGGCACTGTGACCGGAGGGTACCCTGTGTATGAGGATCATCTCATTTGGGCAGAAGACATGGTGGGCGCTTGTTTCATGTACCGCAGGGAGGCGTTGACAAAAGTAGGGGAGTATGACCCGGCGAAGGTCTATGTGGAAGATTACGACTATTGGCTGCGCATTCGCGTAACGATGGGAGAAATCAAGCGAGTTCCCGAGATGCTTTATCAATACCGTCGTCATGGGGAGAGCCTGACGGCGACAAAGGGGAAAGCGATCCGACGGCAGAACGCGCGGCTTCATCTTGAGTACCAAAAGGAGATTCTTGACGCATATAACGAAGAACCTGATATGTTGTGTGCCATTTATTATGATTTCGTCATGGGAGGGATGGAAGATTCGGACTTTGCGGTGGCCCTGTATCAAAGATTGCCAGAGATTCATGGCGAACGGAAAAGCCTGGAAGAAAATAAACCGATTATGGTTTTTGGCGCCGGAGATTTCGGCGGCAAAATGGTAGAGCTTTTCGACGATCGGGTCGTTGGGTTCATTGATAACAGTCCGCAGAAAATCGGACAGAAAAAAGAACACCGGGAAATTATATCTTTTCGTGAATATTGCCGCCGCTATGGTCAGAATGGGGAGATGCTCTTAGTGTTGGCCATTGGCGGCAAGCATTTGTATCATATAATAAAGCAAGTAAAAGAGCAGGGATTTCCTGATTTCCTGACCTATCAGCGTGTGGTGCATATCGAATACGGTCGTTCATTGTCATAGCAAATCGGACAGGTTTCAAAAAAGCAGGCGGCAGAAGTCATGCGATTGAGACGTTCTGGAAGTAGCTCTTCTATCGTGCGGGAACTTTATATTTTCCCTGGCAGGCTATCCAATCTGCAATTTTCCGCACAGTATACGAAATGATCTGACGGCACAGGGGATAAGCACGGCGGGGCGCTTTGGCGAGAGGGATTACCTCTGGACGGGGGAGAGCCTACTGAGTGGCCGGGAAGCGGCGCGGCGAGCGATGGAAACACACGGAGGACGGAGTATACGGTCATGAAGGAACCTTTAATTAGTGTAGTTGTGCCAATCTATAATGTGCAGATGTATGTGGAACGGTGTCTGGTGTCACTCCTCAATCAAACGTATCCTGTATTTGAGTTGATTTTAGTGGATGATGGTTCGACGGATGATTCAGGGAAAATTTGCGATCGATACGCGAAGGAAGATGTACGGATACGAGTGGTTCATAAGGCTAATATTGGCGTTTCATCGGCTCGTAATGCCGGTGTTGCTGCGATGCGAGGGGAGTTCCTAGCGTTTGTTGATCCGGATGATTGGGTGGAGGCGTCTTATTTAGAAGAACTGGCGGCTCCTCTATTGAAAGATGAAACGATTGATATAGTGATCGGTTGTTTTTATCTGCGGGAGGACGGACAGGGGATAACGATCAGTGAAGGAAAAAAAGGGACGGAAGGATACCTCGCAGCGAAGGATACCTTGCAGCAGATGATGGATGGGGTATATTGGGATGAGTCTCTTTGCAGCAAGCTGTATAAAAGAGCCTTGTGGGCTGATTTTTCGTTTCCCGATGCGATACAAGTGGGGGAAGATTTGTACGCTAACTGGCAGATCTTGCAGCGCGCCAAGAAAGTCTATTACACGCCGTCGCAGCGGTACCATTATGTGCTTCGGGAGGGGAGCTTGACGAATATTCCCCAGCCGGAAAACCGCTTCGGCTTTTTGACGGCACTTCATGAGATTGAAATGACAAGGGAAGCCCGGGAAGATAAGGCGCTGTATTATTCCGTTCAGACACGGCTCTTTGATGTTTATCGAGATGTAATACGCCGTATGGTCTTAGATACAAAAAAAGATTACAGGACCAGGCTACAGTCGATTTCGGAGGCGATGAGCCAACAGGTGACGGCAGCAGCTAAGGCTTGCGTTGAGGAACCCGAAGTACGGCGGGTGATGGTGGAGCGTTCTGGCAGCTATGATGATATCATCCGTCATTATCAGAAGTTTCTTGAGGGGCTGCGGCTCATCGCTGATAAGGGAGAACTCTATCTTTACGGGGCGGGGACGTATGCTATGGCGGCGCAGAAAGCTTTATCTGCGCAGGGGATTGAGATTCGGGGATTTATCATCAGCGATGATCGGACGGCGCTGTCTCATTCACCGGATGGGGAACATCCCGTTCTGTTTTTAAGGCAGCTCTTGGTTGACGAAGCCCATACCGGCGTTTTGATTTGTTTAGGGCTGCGTGATATGAAGGCAGTATTACCAGGCATCCGGAAGAAGAGGGTTCGACGGATCTTTTACTGGTGAGGCGGTAAAGTATTTAGATTAGCGTTACGATATAATAGTATAAATTAATTTTGCAGGGAGGATTCACAGGTGAAAGCGATTATTATGGCGGCGGGGGTCGGCAGCCGGATCAGTCGGCATGTGGATAAGCCGAAGTGTCTGCTGGAGATCGAGGGGAAGCCAATTCTGCGTCGGACATGCGAAATGCTGCTCAAAAATGATATTCAGCCGACCGTTGTGGTGGGCTATCAGCACCAGATGATCGAGCAGGAGATTGCGAGTCTGGGGATTACGACCCTTTATAATCCCTTTTATCGGGTGACGAATAGTCTTGGCTCTCTTTGGTTTGCCCGGGCGTTTATTCCCGACAATGAGGATCTTTTCTTAATGAACGCCGATGTGTTCTGGGAGCAGGATATTCTGGATATTCTCCTTGCGGAGGATAAAAACGCGCTTCTCTTGGCGGATTCGTCTCTGGTACGCCTCAATGAAGGGGATTACTTCTTCGGTTGCGAGGGCAACAAGATCGTGAAATATGGCAAAGAGCTGGAGCGTGAGATCCGCACTCACGAATATGTGGGGGTGGGGCGCGTTAAACCGGCATTTATGGCGTCATTCAAGGCGATGATGAATTATCTTATCGAGGCAGAGCAGTATAATTTCTGGTGGGAAGATATCCTGTACCGGTGCAGCGCCGAGCAGGACGTTTATGTACGCGATGTGGCCGGGCATTTCTGGGCTGAGGTGGATTACATCGAGGATTACGAGCGCATCATGGATTATATTTGGAAAAGGAATAAGCAGGGCGACACAAAGTAAACGGAGTGGAGCAATATGGTGAAGATAAATCCGGTGCTGGAAAAATTGACGCGTGTTTTTCCTGAAGGAGACCGCGGCGATTTTTTGCGGCTGGATATGAATGAGAATCCCGAGGGCTTGCCGGCAGATTTCGTAGCGGAGGTACGGGCCAAGATAACACCGGCCTTTTTAGCCACTTACCCGGAGCCGGACAGGCTTTTGGCGGCGTTAGCGGCGTACCACCATTTGCCGGAGGATCGGTTCTCCTTGACGGATGGGTCGGAGATGGCCATTAAGCATGTCTTTGAGGTATTCGCTCTGCCGGGAACGCAAGTGGTGACGGTGACACCGTCTTTTGCGATGTATGAAGTATACTGCGAGATGTTTGGCGTCAAACACC
>ERZ773042.512-NODE-512-length-26523-cov-4.456400_pt1 | contig 26523 bp, 23 predicted proteins | sample MGYA00511664_ERZ773042 | MGnify/ENA primary metagenome ERZ773042 (study PRJEB29015, sample SAMEA2737984) | human oral metagenome | biome: human oral; feature: human-associated habitat; material: dental | place: China | collected 2036 ... | reverse complement strand
ATATGACAACAAGAAGCTTCTAAAAAAGTTGTCTAAATTAGTGTAGCCGGTTCAAGTTAGTTTAGGGCTTTTCTTGGGTGATAAAACGGATGTCCCTTATGCTTGTGCTAGCTTTAGCTATTGCAAGAGGCTATATCAACTAAGATCAATAAATTCATTCTTATGTAAGGATACTGGTGATTGTGACTTAGATTTAGGGCAGGTTCTGGTGATGACGAGGGCATTTACCTTCGATAACTCTCCTAAGAACAGTATGAGTAAGCTGTACCACCAATCGTATCAATACATTCGTAAGAATATCACGAATGTTAAAGTGATCATTACTGCGTTGAATCCATTTCTAGGGTTCAACGGAGGGTCGTTTCTGGGGTCTAGCTACAAGATGTATGCGCTATGTCCTATGGAGTATTGGTATGATAACCATGGGAGGTATGTCCCAAGAAGCAAGGGCGTAGTTAGGCAAAGCACGCCGACACCGCCTATTGTATGGTTGGCGAGAGGCGTTGACAGGAATATTGCTAAGATTATCGAATACTCTTCTGGTGACAATATTGTGGCTATCGAGAAAGAGAAATATGCCAGAGGCTAGCACTTTTAATGATCCTAGCTACATCATATCGACTGACGATGCGGCAAAGAGGATTTTATCGGGTATTGCCCCCAATGATCAAGCTGGGGCTACTCTGCTTGACATAGCTAAGGATGTTGCCGATCATTACTCTTTTGTCGATCACCAGACATATCCTCGTCCCGGTCACACACTAACTAGAAAAAGATTACCGCCGGAGTTTACCTTTGTCTCAATTATTGTTTCTTTGCGCTGTACGTTGAGTACAGAGCAGGTCGTAACCGACAGGCTAATCACCGAGACAAATGGCAATGTGGATGCGCTAAAGCAACTGGACATTGATACAATAAGAGGAATCATTAGGCCGTCCGGTATGTCCAAGCAGAAAAGTATTTGGATTACAAATGGCCTAGATCAGTTTAATAATAATCTTGATTATCATATAGACATACTCTACCGTTCGTGTCTGGAAGATGCCAGGAATAGACTGCTCAAGCTAAGTGGTATGGGTGCTAAAGCGACTGATTGTTTCTTACTGCTGGGGCTTAATCGTCCATCATTTCCGGTGGACGTGAACGTTTTTAAGCTGATATCTCGCTTATTTCCCGAACAGATCACCAGTGACACAGGGGTTGTCCCCGATTTCTCTAAAAAACTCCATGCTAATGCGGCGAAGTGCCTACTAGAACGCAGTTTTACCCGGGACACTAAGGCTTATCAGGTATTACATACCTATTTATTGCTCGCTAATAAATACGGCGTTGCTTAGTGCTATGGTGTGCTAGAATAGAAGCGTTAGGGCGAGTGGCGGAATTGGTAGACGCTGCAGACTTAAAATCTGCTGATAGCAATATCGTGAGGGTTCAAGTCCCTCCCCGCCCACCAGGAATTATATTAAAAATTTGTCTTTCGTTAATTTTTTGGTTGGTAGGCTTTCTTTAGTATTCTTCTGCTCGCTGAGGGTATTACGTTCCCAAAAAACACCATCCGTATATCCCTGAATAGAATTGTTGCTATCCGCCATCTCCAATCGTTTTTCTGCCCAGGCGCAATAGGTTTTGTCGAGCTCGATGCCAATATACTTACGACCGAGTTTTTTGGCAGTTACGGAAGTTGTTCCGCTACCTAGAAAAGGGTCAAAGATCACACCCCCTGTGTTTGAGCTAGCTAAAATCATTTTGGCAATTAGCTTCTCTGGTTTTTGAGTTGGATGGGCGGTGTTTTCAGACATTGACCAATATGGAATTGTACAATCATCCCAGAAGTTCGATGGACAGGTGTCTCGGAAGTTGCCATTTTTGGTTGCTTGCCAATCTTTCGACTCGCCATTCTCTCTGTACGGGGCGATGACTTTTTTCCGAATCTTCACATCGTCTAGATTAAATGTCCATTGACTGTTGTTGGTTACGAACCAGATGTCCTCGAGTCCATTTTTCCAGTTTTATTTCGGTGTGATTTCTTGGTCTTTGGCATATCCTTATTGTAGCATTTTGGGCCAACAACCTAGTCCAGCTGATAGTCCGGGTCGAAGTCGAAGTCGAGGTGGGCGTACCGACTGGGCTGGTAGGCTAGATAGTCGTCTAGACATTGCTTAGCCTTCGCTGAAAGGTCACTGACTCGTCGTGCCGTGCCGTCGCCCGATAGGACGAGCGGATTGATGTAGCGTCGTTTGGTGACGATGCTCTGGCAGTACTTCCCTGACACTGGAGTATCACTACTGTACACCCGCTTTGCTTTCTGGAACTGTTGGAAACGACTCACTAAATACTCGTCGCTGCTATTCAGGATCCGGCTAATGATTTCGTCCTCGCTATAGCGGTAGAAGTCGCTTGGCTGGAGTAGCCCTTGCTTAACCATCCGTTTGAGAGCGTCGGCGATGAACTGCATAGTTAACTTGTGACGATTCTCGACCCAGCACGGCCACAGCTGGGAGATGGTGGCGATATACTCTTCGGCTATCGGCAGGTGCTGAAAACCTAGTTCGTCGACTCCCTCTTCATTTTGCAGTATGATGACGTCGTCGTAAGTGCGTTTGATCCGATCTATCTCCCAGACACGGTTGAGCACCAGTCCGGCTGAGTAGGAATATTCGAAACGGTCAGCCGAAAGCTTCGGCGTGTCATTATCGGCAACGGGGTAAAGCTTATAATCATCGACCTGGCTCAGCTTGATGTGATCACGCTTGAGCAGGTGCATGATCTCGGGAGAGTCACTAATTATCTGCGAGGTCTCGACTTCGGTCGCCTCTTGCTTCAGATAATCACCCCGGAAGAAATCGATGCAGTGCTTGAATGTTGGCGTAGCGATGTCATGGAATAGCCCGGCCAGGGTTTGCTTACGATCCCCGGTGTAGTGCCAGACAATCAGCGCCACGCCTATGCTATGGGTAAGGTTGGAGTACCAATACTTATTGTGGTAGAGATCGGTATGGTCTGACCCCCAGTTCATGCCGGTCCCTTCGAGGCGCCTCATAGCCGGGGTGTCGATATATTCGGTCAACCAACCGGGAAATTCGGGGCTAAGCACCCGGTAATACGCCTTAACCTCGTCGTTCAATCCCTTGATATAGTCACTTGTCATTATCCCCTCCTCCAGTGTGGTTATATTATAGCGCAGCCACAAAGATCGGGCTGACTAGCGGAAGCATCATTGAGAAATTCCTGATCTGTCGGAAAGGGGACGGACTATGCGGTAGGTATAGCGCCACGCATGTCTAGAGATTAGGTTTCATGATGTGGCGGTACTTCGGCCAGCACCCGCCTGATTTCGTCGGTGGAGGTGCAGGCGTAGAGGCGGGCTCGCAGATCGCCGGCCCCGGCGAAGCCATTGACATATATCTTAAAGAAGTGCTTGAGCGAGTCGAAATTGCGGACTAGCTCGGGTCGCTCGGCGGGCATGATCTGGCGATATCTATCGTACTGATCTAAGTGATAGAGAAATAGATCAAGCAGTTCAGACCGGCTATGCGGTCCGCCGGAGCGGTCAAAGCAAAACGGATTAGCGAAGACGCCTCGCCCGATCATGTAGCCATCTACGCCGGGGTACTGATGATGGAGTGCCGTGATCCGGGTATAGTCGGCGATATCGCCGTTGATGACCAGCCTGGTCAGCGGTGATAGTCGGTCTCGCAAGCTGACCAGCTCGGAGATCAGCTCGTAGTGGGCCGGGACTTTGCTCATCTCCTTGCGGGTGCGCAGATGGACTGTTAGGCAGGCTAGCTTCTGATTAAGTAAAAAGGTAATCCAATCCCGGTACTCCGCTACTCTCGTTAGCCCTAGCCTGGTTTTAACTGATACCGGTAGTCCGCCCTCCTTAGTGGCGGCGATAATCTGCTGAGCCAACTGGCAATTACCGATCATACCTGAGCCGGCACCGATCTTAACTACATCCTTAGCAGGGCAACCCATATTAATGTCTACCCCGTCAAAGCCCTGCTCTCTGAGAGCGTGACTCATGGTGGCGAAGTGATCGGGCTCAGTTCCCCAGATCTGAGCTACAATGGGTGCTTCGCCGGCGTCGTGCGTCAGACGACCGATGGTGGAGAAATTACCTTGCTCGCTACAAAAGCTGGCGGTATTGGTAAACTCGGTCACGAAGACGTCGGGGCGAGCCGCTCGAGCGACGACATGACGAAAGACGATATCGGTCACGTCTTCCATCGGGGCAAGCATGCTGAAGGGTGATGGCAACTTGGCCCAGAAGTTAGTCGTGTTCAATTAGCCACCTTTCGAACTGTTTAGTACCGGTCAGCGACCGGGCGAATTTGCTAACATCCGGGAAGTCAAGGTTAACGATCCGTCTATAGACTGCTTGAACCAGCTTAGTGAATTCGGCCATGTCGGCTAGCCGGCCGTAGTCAAATACCGGTGCGATCAATTGTCCGGTCTTAGGGTCCGGTACGACGAATTCGATTACCCCTTCGGTGACTTGCCAGTCATGATACTGGTTCGAACTTTCAAAGAGCAACTTGTAAAACATTAGCTGGTTAGCATAGGCATGGATGCTATCTTTATTGATTGAGCTAAAGCTAGGAAAAAACTTGCCGGTCTTGTAATCGGTGATGATAGCTTGGCGTTTGTGACTATCTAATTCGACGGCGTCCAGCTTGCCGTTTAGTCTCACGCCGTCAGAGATAGTCGCCTCCAGTCTAAGCTCGGCTCGCTGGTTGGGGCGAAAGCTCTCGGAGCGTTTTTCATAGTAGGCGTCTATTATCGCCCGACCTTTGGCTGACCATTTTCGGGCAGTGGCTTCATCTAAGCTTGTGGTACGGAAGCTAGTTTGAAAGACTTGATAGGTCTGCTCGATCGGTGGTAGCTTGCCGGGGTGGTCTTCGCTGCCGGCGTAGTTGTGTAGGCTCTGCATGACTGCATGGATGGCGGTACCGAATAGCTGATTAACAGTCTGAACTCCGGGTAGGCGCAGGAGCCGGTCGAGTAAGAATCGCTCGGGACCACCATAAGTCAGGTCAGTAAAGGCGTTCAGGTCGCTGGCTGACAAGGAGTAGCTACTCAATCGGTCGGCTAGGAGCGACTTTTGGTCGAGACTACTGTCTAGGAGGAAGCTAAAAGCACTAGTGGCTAGCTCCTTAGTCGCTTCAGGCGTATCCGGCTCATCTAGACTAGTCGCCGGGATATAGTCTAGGGCGTATTCTAGCTGATTCAGCTCCTTGTTGCCCTGGCTGGAGTGTGATGATAGATGAAGCTGGCGCATGGCTCTGGTGATGGCGACGAAGAACAGACGGCGCTTTTCGTCGTCGGTAGTGCCGACATTATCAAGGGGTAGATTGGGCGGTAGCTTGATCATGGCATTTTTCTCTCTGCACTTACCTCCCCACTCCTCGCTCTCGGCATCTATCAGGTATACGGTGTCGAATTCCAGCCCCTTGGCCTTGTGAGCGGTCATTAGCTGGACACCTTCGGCAGTACCGTAAGTGACGACTGAGCTGAGGCTCTCGTTAAGCGCCTGATATCTGTCGGCAAATTTTAGCAGGTCGCTCAGAGTATTTTTGCGGTCAGGCTGGTACTGTTCCAGGGCTTGGCTCAGGGTGGTATAGTCGCCGAGGAAGTTTAAGTAAGCTAGGCTATCTTGGGCTAGCTTATCTGCTCCGAAATAATACCGGTAAATTGGCGAGCGATACTCTTCCCTGACTGAAGATACCGGGTCGTCCGACTGGTCTACTTCTCTGTCGTCTTCGTTGTTCGGTAGTCCGGTAATCCCCATCAGCTCGGCGCACATTACTTCTAGTGGGCTATCCAATGAACGTTGCGCCTGCTCTTTGAGCCAGCTGATTAGGCGGGGCTGGTGCTTAGCGATAGCCTTAAACCAATTACCCCACTGCGCCTCGGTGTCCAGGCTGATCTGGTAAAACTCTTCCCCGCTGATGCCAAAAGCTGGGCTGGCAATAATATGTGGCAGATAAGCATTGGCGTCGGTGACATTATTGTGAGCGATGCAGACTACCGCTCGGGCTAAGTTAAGCAGTAGCTTGATCAGCTCGGAATCAAAGACGTTCTGCTGATGCTGATAGGTAAAGGGAATATCGAGAGCAGTCAGGAAGTCAGCTAGCTGAACCAGGCTCTTGTGACGACGAGCGATGACGGCGATCTGGGCCGGCTTCACCCCCCGATCAATTGCTTGTTTGATTCTGTCGGCAACATGGCTAAATTCGCTGGCTTGGCTGGTGGCAATCGTCCAATCAATCCGGCACTTGTATTCGCTATGGTGAGCCACCAGCTGCTTAGGAGTGCCGTCGGCATTAGTAAGGCGCTCGGTGATATCGCCGGCTACTTGCTCTGCCAGCTTGATGATGGTGGTGCCGCTACGATAATTAGTCTGCAGGTTGACCTGGCGCAACTTAGGGTAACGGCGAGTAAAGGTCTGAATATTGCCGATGTCTGCCCCCTGGAAGCGATAGATGGCCTGGTCGTCGTCGCCCACTACCATCAGATTGGGCTGATCGTCATAGTCAGTCAGTAGATGAAGCAAGCGCATCTGCGCTTCGTTGGTATCCTGAAATTCGTCGACCATGACATACTGGTACTGCTCCTGCAGGGTGGCCTTTAGTCCGGGATGCTCAGTGATCGCTTGAATCACCCGGAGGATCATGTCGTTAAAGTCGTATAGTTGGCGCTCGTCCATCTTAGCCAAGTATTGACGATAGATGTCCAGGGCAAACTTCAGCTTACGACAATGCTCGGTGATTTTGAGCGTCTTGGTGCCGTTGTCACTATTACCGACCCAGCGATTCTTGAAGGCGGTGATTGGCTTGGTGCTGCCGTCTTCGCTAGCTGTAGCGTAAGCCTCTGCTAAGTCATTAGCCATGATCTGGGCTAGGGTCGGAGTAATGGCCTGGGCTAACGGCGGGGTCTGTGTGGCGAGTCGGCGCAGCTCGACTAGTAGGTCATCGCACTTGGAAATAGTTTTCTTGCTGATGCTCTTAGTAAATACTTCGTTGATGGTGGGCTCTATATCGGTACTAAAGTCCAGATCTTGCTTAACTAGCTCTTCCAGCTGATCCGGGGTCAGCCCCGAGTTCTTAAAGTCGCCAATGAGCTTCTGTATAGTCTTTAGATAGATTGGCTGACCGTTGGGGTTGAGCGTGGCTAGGGGGTTGTCGTAGCTGAGTCCGGCTATGATTTCAGTCAGAATCTCGGCCTGAGTTAGCTGATCGGCTGGCTGATAATTGGCGCCGCTGTAAAAATACTCGCCAAAGCGCCCGATAATCGTCGAGCCGAAGCTATGAAAAGTTTGGATCTCTACCTGATAAGCCGTCGAGCCGATGATCTGGGCTAGGCGTTTCACCATATTAGCCGAGCCGGAGTCGGTGAAGGTCAAGCAGAGGATGTTTGACGGGTCGGCGTCGGTCTGATGTAGGATATTGGCTGCCCGCACGGCGAGAAGCTCAGTCTTGCCGGTGCCCGGTCCGGCCACCACCATCAAGGGGCCACTGATGATATCGACGGCTTGTCGCTGCTGGGCATTTAATCCTTTGAGACGCCTACTAAACTCAGCTTCATAATCCATGACTATATTCTACCCTATCTTCATTGAGATGAGCCCTATATCACGTGTATATTATCTTATAAATGCTAGCCGCCAGCCAGTTTGGGCTATCCAATAAGGATGGCTACCCTATAGCGCAAGCTGTTGTACGCAAAGAAGATAAAACGATTGCTACATATGCAGGCGCTGATAGCCAAATCTAGCCAGCTCGGGAGCGATATCTTCATAACTCTTGCCGGCCAGCAAACCGCCGGCGATAAAGTCTTCTTGAGTAACATCTGCCAAGATAAAGTCGGGCGGAGTAAACGACGCCTTGGCGTCAAGCGAATCAAATTCAAAATCAATTAGCACTAGCCCGGCTAACTTACCGGTAAAAACGTCAAGCTCAGCTTTACTACCGTCAATCTGCATCTTATACCGATCCTTAGCAACTCTCTTTTGGCTAGCTATAGCAAGTGCCTCGAATTCATCTTTGCTTAGGCTAATGGTCTGCTCTACTTGAGCCGAGGCGTCGCCATCCTTGATGGGTGTCTTCTTGGTTATCTCGCAATGGTCATCCTGCCGACGTAAACGCAAATGAGCATGACCCGGGGTGTCAGGGATATAGATATCTAGCAGATGGCTGGGTGATACACCGGCAACCTCTTTCGGTATTGATTTAACCAGATAAGTTAGCTCTAGTTCAGTTTCCACGTAATAGTCCTCCGTTATTTTGTTGAATGTAATTACATACTTTTCTAAATCCAGCGATATATTTATTGGCTTTATCGCATGACCCTGCCTAATCTCCAAGCAAAACGAGTAGTGCTATGTTTGTAGTATCATGAAAGACCAAACAGACAGCACTACCCATAACCATAATAACACCATATGTCAGCGCCGGATATGTTAAAATTACGGTAGTTATGAATGATCAGCTGTACGATGAAGTTAGCTTAGAGCGCCGTATCTATGAGGAGTTCAAGCTGGATACTAAGATTCAGTCGATCATCGTCCGGCAGATACCAGCCGGCCGCAGTGCTGTGGCAACAGTCTTTCTGAGCGAAAAGCATCAGCTATACTGCTTCATTGATTCGCCGATGCGTCTAACCTTGCGAGACGCCCGCAAAATCGTTAGTCGGATGGGCTTAAAAGCACTGAAGTACCTGCCGCCCCATGATGACGAAGCATATTTCGACACCGTCGCTAGAGACAAATTTAACGCTATGTTTCCGGGTAGAATGGTGGTGACCAGCGAAGACCTCTTTTACTACAAGACGATGGCACCCTACTGCCCCGCCCTGGTACAAATAGGAGAAGTGACCTGCGGTGTGATCAAGCAATACGACCCCACGGCGGTGGGTAGCTGGCGGCCTAGCGTCAAGTTTAGCTATCGGCGCTTGCAGACCAGCTAGACGCTCTTTTTGTTTGATTTACTGCCGGATTTTGGTGTAGTCTTGGTGCTTTTCTTAGCCCCGCCGATCTTCGGCTTAGCAGATTCCGTTCCTGCCTGGTCGGTCGGCTTGGCATCGTGTTCTGCTTGGCTGGTAGTATCTGTTTGCGGCTTAGGCTCTTTATCTTCGCCGTGGTCAGCCGAGATGCGATTGAGCCATCGCTCTGTATGACGGTGCTTGGCAATGCGCAGCCCGACTACCCCGATAATGATGGGTACGATGCCGGTTGCGGCAATGCTGCCGGAGGCAAAGATAGTCTGTCGGAGTGTCTTCTTGCCCGAGTTCTGGTGGTCGGGCAGATAAGCATTATTGGCGGGGTGATTCGGGTCGTACTTGACCTTGACTGACTGTCCATTGTGGAGGCGACATTTATCAGTGGTCGGTTCGCCACGATAGCCTAGGATGGCGGTATACTCATCGCCTTTGATCCGAAAGCGATAATCTACCTGACAAGCCTGATTATTGCGACCACGTTCGTCGTTGCCGATGCCGGTTATCTTATTTACGCTGATTACCCGGGCATGTGTCTCCTTGGTACGTCTGGTCGAGGCTTGGTACTGCCAGATGGTGACGATAGATAGCAGCAAGGTAGCCAGCCCGATCAAGATCAAGATCTGGCAAGCGGGACGAAACATTATCCCGATGAGGCGACGGCTGGTGCTGTGCGTCACGGACTAATCCCTCTCTGACTTCGCTTTCGATTTGCGAGTGGCTCGCCGGTCTTCCTCCAGAGCATCCTCTTCGATCTCGAGAGCTCGATGGATAGCGACCAGCCCAACGAAGCCGATGCCCAGCGGTAAAGCACTAATGATAGCTGTGGCGATAGCGATGAAGAGTAGCCACTCTTCATCTTTTTGATTATCACCATAGGAGTTGTTAGCCGGGTTGAGCTTATCGTAGCGAATGGTGGCTTGCTTGACCTGACTGACTTCACGGTACTTGCCTGGCTGTGATTGTCCTGCTGTCTCGTCAGCAGTCTTGATGTAGCAGCCGGCGTAATTGATAGCCGGTTGCCAGCCGGTCTTGCTGCTGTACTCTTTGTCACCAAGCTTGAAATCGTACTTTACTCGACAGCTTTCATTGCCGTAGCGGTCAGTCGTGCGCCTCACTCCTCGGATGGTTGCCTTGGCGGTGGTGGTACGCTTAGTGTAGGCGACGTAGTCGTCGGCGATGGTAAGAGCCTGGTATAGCCCAAAGACACCGACGACTACTAGCGTGACGCAGATAATGCGGTAGATAGTTCGGGCGACGATGCTCGTGCGAACGTGTTGTTGTAGCTTCTTCTTTCTTCCCCTTGTCATAATAGTCTGATTCTACCACGCCAGGCGGTTTATAGCTATCGCCTGTTAGTTTTAGTTAGTCTTCAAACTTCAGCTCGGCTACTTTCTTGATATCTATGCCTATTCTTCTATATAGCTTCGTGGTATTCTCTGCCGTCAGAGCTTGCTCAGAGTAGCCAAGGCGAGCGGCGGTTGCTATCACCTCGGCCGAGCTGGTTGCCTCTATCTCGACGTATGGTTCTAGCTTTGGCCAACTATCAATGGCGATCTGGACGCCTTCTAACCGGTATTCTTCGCGCTTGTTCTCTTGGTAGCCTCGTGGCTTTATGCCAATCTTTTCTAAGATTTTGAGAGTGGTAGCAAGATCTGACACGGTAACTTCCCATTCATTAGTGCCGTCTATGGTGCTGCTACTTATCTCTTTGACTGTTAACGTAGTGGACTTGCCATCTGATCGGAGGCGCACCCAACGATCCGGCGATGCCGGTATGGTGTCGAAGACGTAACGACGAAAGTGATAATCACCAACCTTGGTTGCACCGATTTTCTTGAGCCTGCGCCGAATCGTTGCTGGACTAATATTTATAATCTTTGCTTCGTGCTCTATATCTGACATATTCACCTCCTTACTATGTCTTAATCCGTTCACCGTAGTGTTCATTGAGCTGTTTCCATTCATCAAGACGTAATTGATTAATCTCATTTGGAATGCAGGGTGTCTATCGCAGGCTATAGGTAGTTTGTGTGCCGATGTCTTCTTGATCGGGTAGAGCCTCACGAGTTACCTCGGTTAAAGTTAATTTAGCAAAGAGATTCCGTAGCGCCGACGGTGTGATAGATTTGATGATGTATTCCCTTCCCGACATGATATTGAAGTTGTTGTACAAGTTTATCATCGTCCAGCTGTCAATGGTGGAGCATAGGCACTCGGTTAACCTAACTAGATCAACTCGCCTTAAACCATCTCTAAGGATAGCATTTAGTCTGGGGGTAATTGCTTGGTGGGTCGGCAAACGCCGAGTGCGATAGGAGTATGTAAGGTGGATAGTGTCATCTTTGTTGGTAATGGTGTGGTCGTGCCGATATATTATCTGTGGCGACAGCAGTGAATAGATAATTTGTGCTAAATAATCATCAATAGATTGGCAGATGATCTTATCTTTAGCTGTTGAGTGTGGGATGACTAGGTCGGCAGTGATTATCTCAAAGCATTCACGACGTTTTTCAGTACTGATTGTATTGGTAGAGATAGCTTGGGTGGGTGGTGTTATAGGCGTATATATAACTTCCGATAGGTCATCCTGTTTAATAAACTTGAGCTGCGACAGTCTATCTATCTCACGTCGTAGTTTGGCGTGATTATTTACTGTATATAGCGTGGATTGTTCTGTCTCAATCTCGGCTATCCCCCTACTAATTATTTCATCAGGGATGTGTATGCGATCGCTGTGAACTATGTAATTGTCAATGAGCTTTTCTGTATCGTTGTAGCATTGGATGTTCAGGTAAATGTAGTGCAGGAAGCTTTGTGCAACGATATTGTATATCGGATTAAAGGGTGATCCGTAGCGCTGTGTCTGAAACTGTTCAAATATATTTATATAGCAGTGTTCATATAAATGAATGATGCGTTCGTCAGTATTTTTTACTGGCAGCCAGTATTGATGGTATACTTGGCGTAGCATTGTCATTCTTGCTCCTTGTTATGTGTTATACGATAAAAGTCGGTTGCCGATGGTTTAGTGTATGCTATTCGCCATAGGTATAACCGTGATAAGGTCGCAGCTAGATTGTTACCGGTGGCGTATTTGCTGAGTAGTCTCTGTGACATGATGATTCCAGTATCGTCATAGATGGTGTTGGAGTTGGTTGCTAACTGGCGAGTATGCTTTTTAAGCATAAGATATAAGTCGCTATTTCTAACTCTAAGATAATTTAGTCTAGCAAGTATCTGTTTTATCTTTCGTCGCTGGCGACTATGAACCACGGCATCATATTTCAAAATAACATCTTGACCATCATCGATGATTGAGCGTCCTAGGTAACGGGCACCAAAAGGCGCTAAAGATGATTCAGTGTGGTTAGCAATGATACTTGATATAAGTGGTACTAAGATGCGATCATTTATTGAAGCATTATCCAGGCTAAAGCTGACTAGAGCCACTTCAAATAATTTGTGCGATGAACGTAAATGTAGCCATGTCGGCATTAATTGATTGGTGCTAATTTGTTTATCGTGGGGCGCTGTCACGATACCATTATTTGCTGGGCGAATATATTTATTACGCAACATGTTGACTAATGCTTGGCTCAGCTCGGCGTGATTAGTGATGCACCAGCAACACCCTGTTTCGGTTTCCGCCCTAAGTATACTAGATGCTAACAAATCATCGGCTAACTCAGTGGTGTGGATTGACTTGACGATTTTGTCTAGCAGGGTGGCTATTTGTGGATCAGCTATCTCGTTTATGCTGATAACAACGAAATGGGCGTTAAATGTCACCGATAGAGTACCTACAATATACGGAAAATCTACCCCATATCTAGCTAGTTGTCGGTGGATGAGTAAATAGATATAGTGACAGTAGATGTCAATCGTATAATCATCATAATCGTTTACAAATGGTAGAAAATATACTATAGTGTCACGGCAATCTGTCATAATGCGATAATGAGGTCTTACCTGGTGACACCCAAGACCCGTAGGTCTTGAGTGTTTTTGAAGGATTGATAAAAGCTACGATCTAGCGCCGTTGTTGTTGTCCAGACTGACCAAGCGAAGCTCCGTTGTGCTTATTCTTTTGGTCAAACTTCTTGGAATCTCTCGGTTTGTTTCGTGCAGCACTCTGTGCCCTTGACTGATCTGACTTAGGACTTCCTTTGGGATGCTTTCTAGTCATATCAACCTCCAATGTGTTGTGGGGTACACCCCGCCTGCTCTCTTAATGGCAGGACTAAGCTTAATGTACCAAGAAAGTGAACATTGTTCAAGCCTTGTAAACTATGAATTTTGCTAATGGAGCTGGAGATTTACTCTGCCCTGAGGTCGCTGGCGGGTGGGCGATGGGTGTTGCTGATGATGGGCTGGATACTGGCGATCAGCGCCACTACGATGATGCTGAGGTTGACGAGTGCCAGCTGAGCCAACGTTGATTCGTCGATGGCAAATAGCTTGATCTGCGATGACCCGCCGATGATGCTGACTGACGACCGAGCGATGGCGGTAAGCCTCGGAGCGAAGACCTGGTCGATGGCGACCGATACGCCTATGCCGATAATCCCGGCGATGATGATGGTCAAGATAGCCAGCATCAGGGCGTATACCAGGTATATCAGGGTGATGTCTCGGCGCTTGGCACCGATAGCTCGATAGACGGCGGTCTCTTGCCGACTCTCGGAGATGATTCGAGAGATGGTAGTCCAGATGATGATGATAGCCAGCCCGGCGATGATAGCAGCGACGATGGTGATGGTCTGTCTGAGCTGTCTCGCCAGCTCGTCAAGCACCAGGAAGTTGACACCGTATTGCTCGGCTATATAGGGCCTACTACTGTCGTTAGCCTTTTGCTCGGTCGTGGTTTGTTCGGTCATGAACCGATGAGCCTGCTGAGCAGTAGCAAACTCCAGTAGTCCGTAGGGAAATTGCTTGGCAAGCCGGTCGGGTAAGTCCAGAGTGCCAAGTATATCGGGCTTTTCACTAACGATATTGTCAAGCTTCTGCTTGGTCGGCAGGCGGCTATAAAGATTAGCCGGGATGAGCGCCATGTTATTGAAGAATGGACGAGCAGCCAAGATTGACTTGCCGATACCGATAAGGTCTTTGCCGTTGTCGTCCTGTGTATTCGACTCGTTAGACACGCCCACAACTTGCATGGTGATGAGCTGGTGGTACGGCAAGATTGGCTCACCTTGGCGTTGTTTGAGCAGATTTTGCTTGTCTTGCTCTGCTTTCTGTTCGGCGGTGCGCTTATCGGCAATGATGGTGATATCGCCACAAGGTGTGGTCGGTAGACGATAATATAGCCCCGCCCCATCGGTTGGCACCCAGGCGGTCTTCGATTTATTGGCATTACTACCATTAGAATCTTTGGAATCAGTACCGGCCAGCTCATTCCTCGCCTGCTGAATCTTAGTCAAGATGTCCTGCTCGACTTTATTACGATGGCAGATCTGGTAAGTGAAACCGCTCGCTTTAGCCTTGATCTGTTTGAGCCAGTCCACCCTGGCCTGATCGTCAGCGGGTGGCTGCGGGCTAGCTCCGAGCTGACGGGCGAATTTCTTGGCTAAGTGAGTGGCGGGGATGACTACCGGGATGCCTTTGAGTCGACCATGATAAGTGATATATTTGTCTGTCAGTTTACCGGCGGCGCTAGTGTAGTGGGCGGAGCTAATCGGGTTGTCATCGTAGATTAGCTTGCTATCTACCCAATCTTTGAGCTCTTCCTTACCATCCATGACTAGCTTGGTGTCGATAAATTTGTAGATTAAGTCACCATTGGGGCTGGGATAATAGCCGGTGGAGCCATACTTCTTGGCGGTGGCAACTAGATTAGTGGTCTTATTAGTGGCTGACTTGGCCCATCGCTCATATTCTTGACTAAATAATTGCTTGGTGATGCTTGAGCTACGGTCAATAGTGACTTGGTACTTAGCCGGTTCACTCTTGTTGCTGAATTCGTCAGGTTTGAGTGCCGGCGCATCTTCGCTGGGGTCATACTTTAGCCCCTGCGCTTGATATTGCTTGCTCTTGTTAGCCCGATATTGGGTCTCAAAGCGCCTGACCTCGTCGATAGTTCGGTGAGACGGATTATTAAACTTGTCAGTAATCTTATTGGTCGGGATATTAGCGGTGATGGCGACCTGATAGCGCTTACCGCCTATCTCCTTGATGAAATGATCCAGGCTGGTGATGACCCCGTTAGCGATGACAATCGTGGCTATCAGTACGCCGAAGAGCAACCCCGAGGTAATCAGTGACAGAATGGTTAGTCGGCGCTTAGTGTGGAACTTTGCTTTGGCGAGACGGATAGCGTTCAGGGCCTTGATCATAGCACCCCCGTCTTCGTCTCCGCCGGTCGGTTGGGGGTGGCTGTATCTCTGACGATCATCCCATCACGTAGCTCAATGACTCGGTCGGCTTCTCTGGCGATCTGCTGATTATGGGTAACTATCACTACTGTCGTACCAAGCTGGCGATTAATCTGATGAAAGATACTAGTGATGATCTGGCTGTTGACTGAGTCCAGGTTGCCGGTCGGTTCGTCAGCTAGCAATATGCTAGGGCGATTGATGATGGCTCGGCAGATGGCGACTCGCTGAGCTTGCCCGCCCGATAGTTCGCTCGGCAAGGCGTCTATCTTCTCATCAAGTCCGACGGCGTAGAGAGTCTGGCGAGCCTTGTCTCGGGCTTGGTTGTAGGGCTGTCCGGCAAACATCGTCGGCACTACGACATTATTGACGACAGAGAGGAACGGCTGGAGGTGAAATGCCTGGAAAACGAAGCCGATGCTGGTGCTACGCAATTGACTCAGCTGGTTGTCATTGAGCCTGGCTATATCTTGCCCATTGATGTAGACCTGACCGGCCGAAGGCTTCTCCAGAGCGCCGATTAGCCGCAGCATGGTACTCTTGCCACTACCGCTTTCTCCGGTGATGGCGACAAACTCACTCTGTCGAATGCTTAACGATACATTCCTTAGGGCGGTCACTGTCTGACGCCTGAGCTGATAAGACTGGCTAACCTGGCTTAGCGATATGGCACTACTGTCACCGGCTGCTTCTTGTTTTATCTCTTCCCCACCTGCCATTACTGATTATTAGTATAGTCCAGGCTCTAAGCCGTGGCAAGCTCGTAGACTAACTGGAAGCCAAGTCCAGCACCACCAGGTTCTCGATGTGAGGTGTGCGAGGGAAGAAATTAAACGGTTGGCAAAGGATGGGGCGATAAACTGAGCCGAGACGGGCAATGTCTCGAGCCTGGGTGACGGGATTGCAGGAGAGGTAGATAAGACGAGGCGGCTTTACCTCGGCTAGACGGGTAACGAGCTTACTATCCAGTCCAGCCCGAGGCGGGTCGACGATGACGGTGGTCTCAGGTGTGATATATTCTAGTGCCTCTTCGGAACGAGCGTGTATAGCGGTGATATTAGGATGATCACCGGGTAAATTGTGCTCCAGCTCGCCAAAGGCGTGGCGATCAGTCTCGATCAAGGCTAATTGGTGGTCACGAGCCACCGATAGCCCGATAGTGCCGACGCCGGCGTACATATCTACGACTTGATCGGTGGTGATGAACGGCTTGATGGTCTGTAGCGCCAGCTGATAGACCGGCAGGTTGATCTGGAAGAAGCCATTTGGCGAGTAGGTATAGCGGTGCCCTAATATAGTATCGCTAAGCTGTTTCATCTGAGGATGAGGCTGATTCATGGCGAAGAGAGCGCTGCTGACCCGCCCTGCTTGGTCGCACCTGATCATGATTGATTGATAGTGGCGGGCTTGAGCCCCGGTGCTATTGAGCTGTTCGATCAGGCGATTAGCCTCTTGCCAGATTTCGACCCGTTCTATTGAGCTGCGCTGTACGGCAATCTTACGATGGCTACCCCGCTGGTGAAAAGCCGGGTAGATGCGCTCAGTCTGATGATCCCACCACAGCGAGTACTCCATTTTGTTGCGGTAGTGATAATACCGCCCATCGCTGACGATTTCGTTTGGTTCGATCTCCACCCGGTGCTGACGAAAAGCTTCTTTGACCAGCGCTACCTTATGCCGGCTTTCGACAGGCTCGGTCATGATCTGCCAGGGTGAAGTGGCGAGGAAGCAGTCGTCTCTTGGGACGATCCGATCGGGCGACGGCTTGATGACCTCGGTGACGATGGCTTCGGCGTGAGTTTTCTTTAGCTTGGTTAGCCGGACTAGAGCAGTCTCGCCCGGTAAAACTCCCCAGACGAAGACTTTCCTGCCGTCAGCTAGGTCGCCGATAGCTTGCCCGCCCGGGACTAGCTTCTCCAGCTTGACTACTTCCTTAATGACCCGCTTCACGTCTCTGACCCAGGATGATAAAACTAACCGGCTCGACACCGATCTCACTCTCGACCGGTTGAGGATTCTGCCACAGCCAGGTGTCATTAGTGGTAGCTAGAACCTGCCATTCACCGGTAAGGTTAAGGAGATGAGGTGCTTGATTGCGATTATAGACGACCATCAGCTTAGCCCAGGGCGACGAATGGTCTTGGTCGTCATTGTCTAGCGAATAGCCGACTACGCCGGGGGTGTGCCAACTATCATATTGACGCCGATGGGCGCTCGGCGATTTGTCGTAGAGAGCGGGTAGCTGCTGACGAAGAGAGATTAGTCCTCGATAAAACTCGGCTAGTGGCCGCTCTTCGCCTACCCTACTCCAGTCGAGCTGACTAAGCTCGATTGGTGAGCGGTAGGAGTTGCTCTGGCCGTGCTTGGTCCGACGAAAAGTCGAGCCCGATAGCATGAAGGGTCGCCCCTGGCAAGTCAGATAGATGCCGACGGTGAGGCGGTACTGTCTGCGGCGCAGCGACTCGTCGGGCGTGGTGCTGGTGAGCTTGTCCCAGAGAGTCTGATTGTCATGAGCAGAGACGTAGTTGATGATCTGCGCCGGGCTAGCGACGTCTGAGCCTTCGCCACACCAAGCCACAGCACTCCTCAGGAGTGCTTCTTCTTTATCCGCTGCTCCATTGACGAAGCCGGCTTCCGCTATATTGCCGGCTGACCCTTTAATGGCATCTCTGGTCTTGTCGCAAAATATGCCGATGCTGCGATTCAGGAGCTTAAGGTTGTCTCGATTAGCCAGTGGCTGTCCATCCATGGCTGTGCTGCTGCCGGCCGCCCAAGGCTCGCCGTAGATGAGCTTCTCACCTACTCCGAACTGCTGGTCAAGGAGGTCTTGGATCTGGTTCATCAGCTCTATCGTCAGCACGCCCATCAAGTCAAAGCGAAAACCGTCGAGGTGGTACTCGTTTGTCCAGTAGAGGACGCTGTCGGTAATGTATTTGGCTACCATTGGTCGCTCGCTGGCCAGATCGTTGCCACAACCCGAGCCATTAGTAAGCTCACCATCCTTGGTGCGGTAGAAGTAATAAGGCATGGTCTGCTCTAGCGCCGTATCCAGACTCCAGGTGTGATTGTAGACTACGTCCATAACCACTCGAAAGCCCTGCTGGTGGAGCGCCTGAATGGCTCGTTTAAGCTCTCTGATGCGCACCTCGCCGTGGCATGGATCAGTCGAGTACGAACCCTCCGGCACATTGTAATTAACCGGGTCGTAGCCCCAATTAAACTCACTGCTGCTCCGTTCGTCAACCGAGCCGAAGTCATAGATGGGCATGAGCTGCAAATGAGTGATGCCAATATGCTTGAGATAAGCCAACCCCGTTTTGGTCTGACTGTCGCTATTTAGATTGGTGTCAGGGATAGCCAGAGCTAAGAACTTGCCTCGCACCGGCTCGGCCCAGCCACCAGCCGGATCAGACGAAAACTCCTTGATGTGTATCTCATCAATGATTTGCTCCGGGGCGAGCTTGGGCGGTTGGTCGTTTAGCCAGTCAAGCGGATTAGTCTGACTGAGGTCTACCAGCATGGCTCGCCTACCATTGATACCGGTGGTGCGAGCGTAGGGGTCGCCGGCTAGATGAGTCTCGCCGTCAATGGTAATGGTGAAGTCGTAATAGGTGCCATGAAAGCTACGAGGGGCTGACCACACCCAGACACCGTTCGCCTGTTCAGTCATGGTGGCTTGCCAATAAGGCTGATCGGCCGATTTACCGTCGTGGTAGAAGTTGAGCTTGATGGTTTGGGCGACCGGGCTCCATAGCTTGATCACGGTCTCTTGCTCTGCCACGGTAGCACCGAGATCATTACCGGCATAATAGTACTGCTGATGAAAGTCAGCTGAGTCATATAGATCTGCCCACTGTTTGATTGTTCTCACTAGCTGAATTATACCACGGCGCAGGCTCAGGATATGATAAACTAAAGCTAGTTATGGTGACCAATAAGTCTGAGTCAAAGCCGATTATTTCACTGCACCAAGTGACCAAAGTATATGGCAAGGGTGATAATGCCGTCGAAGCACTGCGAGGAATCGACCTAGACATCAGCTCCGGCGAAGTGATAGCCATTATCGGTAGAAGCGGTAGCGGCAAGTCTACCCTGGCTCATGTCATGGCGACGCTCGATAGACCGACTAGTGGCAAGGTATTGATCAATGGTTCAGAAGTCGGACGGCGCTCCAGGCGAGCCTCCAATCGTCTGCGCAATCAAGAGATCGGCTTCGTCTTTCAGCAATTCTTTATGAATGCTAGAGATAGCGTCTTAGACAACGTCATGCTACCGATGGTGATCGCCGGGATTCGTCCTAAGTTGCGTCGCAAGCGGGCGCTTGATGCTCTGGAGACGGTCGGACTACTGGACAAGGCTTACGCTCGGGCGAGCGATCTGTCGGGCGGGCAGAAACAGCGAGTTTGTATCGCTCGGGCAATTGTCAACAAGCCCGCCATCATCCTAGCCGATGAACCGACTGGCAATCTGGATACGGCAACCAGCCGAGTGGTGGAGGATATGCTCTTTCGGCTTAATCAAGAGCGAGGTATTACCTTGGTCATTGTCACTCACGACCCGGACTTAGCTCAGCGTTGCGGTCGGCAAGTTCGGATTGCTGACGGTCGAGTCGTCAGTGATCAAAAGGAGCGGAAATGAGACTTACGGATATTATCAAGCAAGCGAATCACAACCTATGGCGTAATCGCTCGAGGACTATCTTGACCACCCTGGCGATCACGGTTGGTTCGTTAACTATCATGTTGACCGTCGGTATCAATGCCGGAGTTAATGGCTATATCGACAAGCAGGTCAAGAGTACCGGTGGCAACGATATCATCGAAGTCATGCCTAAAGGTATAGCCGATCGGATGTCGAGCGTGATGACACTAGGGTCAACTGAGGTGCAGGAATACCGAAGTGATCAGGAGCAGAGTCAGCAGGTATCGTTGACTGCTCGTGACTTAGCTAGAATTAGGCGTCTCGAGGGGGTCAAGCTGGCTAAGCTAAGTGACATTCTCTACCCGAGCTATATCACTCGTGATCAGGATGAGGTCAAGAAGTACAAGCTGACGGTCGGACCGCTAGCGGCTAGCAGCATCAAGCTGGATCTGGCAGCCGGTCGTAGTGTCCGGATTGACGGCTCGGAGGCGGAGGCCATCTTGCCTGATCGCTATCTAAAGCCGCTTGGCTTTAGTTCCGCCAAGCAAGCGATAGGACAGATGGTTCGAGTGGGCGTACCGCACCGGCTGGGTGGCCAGATAGACGAAGTGAAGATCAGAATAGTCGGTGTGCAGAACCAGAGTATAGTTGGCTTTGGTAGAGTCTTCCTGAACGATGCTGCAGGCCGACTAGTCAGGAGTGCTTACCTGACCGGCATGCCTGAAGCCCTACGAAGCCAGCATGGCTTGATCATCATTCAGGTCAAGCCCGGCTACGAGTCGAAAGAAAAACTGGCTCAGATCAAACAGGAGCTGACCAATATGGGCTACAGCAGCATCTCGGAGGATGATTACATTTCGTCGATCAAGCTCTTCTTTAACGCCATCACGGTGATCTTGACTATCTTTGGGGTGATCGCTCTGATCACTGCTTCGATCGGCATAGTTAACACCCTGCTGATGTCGGTGCAGGAGCGCACTCGTGAGATCGGTCTGATGAAAGCGATGGGGTTAAGCTCGGGGCGGATCTTCGCCCTATTTAGCCTGGAGGCGGTAAGCTTAGGCTTCTGGGGTGGGATGCTGGCGGCCAGTCTGGCGGTGGTGATCAAGCAGACAGTTAATCCGTGGGCAGGGCGCAACTTCCTGTCCGGCTTACCCGGCTTCAATCTGATCGAGCTCAACCCTCTCTATGTCGGGGCGATCGTAGCGATAGTCATGGTGGTGGCTTTCCTGGCCGGTACGCTGCCGGCTAAACGAGCGACCAAGCAAGACCCCATTCAGGCGTTGCGCTACGAGTAACGATAGTCGAAGTGGATCTCGTGCCGGCACTTATAGGTGAAAGCCCGCTAAAGCTAAGCCGGCTTGCGTGCCGGTGATATCTCTTTGGCTGAAGCGGTGTCTTCTCGCCTACCTCGCCTATCTAGTCATCAGAGCGGAAGAGGTAGTGGAGATAATCTCGCATCATTCTGGCACCACAAATAGTGGTAAGGTAACCGGCTAAGGTAGTGGCGACGGCGTCGCTCCAGCGATCGTCGTGGCGACAGATATTGATGGCTTGACGCAGGCGACTGTAGAGCGAGCTAACCTCCTCCTGATAGTCGTCGCCGCTAACCAGCAGGGTGGTCGGTGGAGCAACATCGGCAACGCCACCGTCATTAGTGGTCACCAGCAATGCTAAGTTAGCTAGGTCTTTCATAAATGATGTACCGCAGGCCTCCAGGCCAACTACTGGTACATTAACCGAGATATCTGAGCCGAAGCTCATCACTCGGGCTAGATTCTCGTCATAGTCGGTGATGTAGTGAACTCGTCGTCTGAGGACCGGATCGTCAGCGATGCACTGTAACATACTAGCCAGTTTCCGGTAGGTAGAGTCATCAGCCGAGACATTGCCGGCGATCATCCCCGCCATAATGTAGTGAGCGTTATAGCTAACCAAGATACCTTTGAGCTGCTCGATATCCTCGAAAGGCATCCAGGGGCGCTTGTACTCGACAAAGCGACGTTTGTACTCCAGCAAGATGGCATCATCGGGAATCTGGACTACAGCCCCATATTGGTCTTGACGATGAGCCAGCTCGCTATTGAGCTGAGCTCTACCCTGCCGCTTGAGCTGGCGCAGCCGACTAAGATTAGCCCGAAAGATCTGGCGAATCTGGTCGGCAGTTGCCACTCCGGGCATGTTGAAGCGATCAATGATGCCACTGTGCTTGTAGAAATCAAGTAGCTCCGGCTTAACCCAGCTCTGCAGGTGGATGCCATTAGTGATAGCGCTGAAGTGGGTCTTCTCGCCCGACAGGTCGTGATAATCAGCTACCTTGGCGTGGAGCTTGGAGACGCAGTTCTTCGCCTCGGCCAGCTCAATTGTTAGGCTGCTGAGCTGTAGGTAGCCATCTTGGAATAGCCCGCTGATATAGTGGTCAACTGCCGGTGATTTGATATTAGGAAAGACGAAGCGGTCGAACTGCTCGTGACTAAACTGCGACTCAGCGGCTTGCACCAAGGTGTGATTAGTGTAGAGAGTGTGCTTGCGAACGTAGACAATCGCCTCGTATAGATTCATGCCATTGCTGCAGAGCTCATCCAGGCGAGCTACAGCGGCGAAGACGGTGGCAGTCTCGTTGAGCTGGATAACGGCGGGCTTAAGGTCAGCCATCTTGAGGGCGGCGTAGCCACCGAAGCCGAGTGATGTCATCTGATAGAGACGATGGTCGCTGGAAGGCGTATCGCAGTAGAGTGGCCCGAAGTTAGGCTCGGTCATACAGAGGAAACGACTGCTGCCCAGCTGCTTCTGGTAGATATCAAGCGTAGCGTCAGGCTTGTCTTTGATGTGAAGCGCTACTTGCCCGATCGCCTGGAAGCCTTCTGCCTCAGGGTTACGGCTAACGTAGTCGTCATGTGGCTCAAGTTTCTCCAGGCGCTGGTGTCGCTCAGTCTGGTAGAAGGGGGTTAAAGTGACAAAGGGTATCTCCAGGTCTTCCGCTACCCGACGAGTGTCGGCAGCCAGCACGCCCAACCCCCCTGCCCCACGGATGCCATTAGCCTGGTCGTAGACCTCCATGGTGGTATAGACGTATGGTCGTACGGGGCTGATCTTGTGGATCAGGTTGCGACGGTCGATCGTCTGGTAAAACTCAGCGACATCTTCAATCTTAGCTTGGGAAGCCCGCTGCTTCCCTTTCGGTACTTGCCCACTCATAACTACCTTTTATTGTATCAGACTAACACTGCTTATGCTAATGCTCATGCTCAGTCTAGCGAGAATGAGCGCCGGCTAGCTTGGCTGGATTGGACAGATGCTTGGCTCGGTGTGACATGGCGAGGGCTAATAAGGATAGGCTGATCACTAAGGTGATGGTCATGTAGATGTACGAGGCGGTAACCGACGACTCGGTGATACCGCCGGCGATGGCGGAGCGAATGGTGGTCAGCGAGTATGTCATGGGGACTACTTGGTGGAGGGCTTGATATAGCCCCGGCGAGGTCTCGATCGGGAAAGTGCCGCCGGCTGAGCCGAGCGATAGAATCATGATCGCCATACCGATGAAGCGTCCGATATTACCCATTGATATGGCGAGGAAGAGGTTGAGAAACATCATGGCATTAGCATAGAGGATAAGGACGGCGTAGAAGCGGACGGGGTTAGCCAAGTGAAAGCCGACTCCCTGCATGATCACTCCCATGATCAGCGCCATAGCAGTGGCGACGCCGGCACCGATGGTGACCTTGCTGAGATACCAGCCTCGCCAACTACCCTGCCGGTCAGCTTTACGCTCTACCGGGTAGATTGAACAGAAGACCAAACAACCGACGAAGATAGCGACCGAGAAGAAGTACGGCGCCAGGCCGTGGGCGTAGTTAGGAACCTGGCTCTGGCGCTGATGCTCCAGGGTGACCGGCTGACTAATCCGGCGAGCGGTTTTGCCGGACAGTGGCGTCTTGGCGATAGTGTCGGCGCCGGATTGTAGCTTAGCTCGGAGTAATTCGCTACCATCAGCTAATTGATTTGCTCCGCTTGCTAGCTGATTTACGCCATTCTTGAGCGTCGGTATGTTGGCGTCTAGCCGGGTAATGCCGCTATTTAGCCGACTCACCCCACTCGCCAGCTGGTGAAGTTTTGTCTTGGTCAAGGGGCTATTGAGCTGGTCGCTAGTCCGGTGGAGCCGGTTTGCCAAGCGGTTGGTGCCATCGGCTAGTTGGTTGGCACCTTGGGTTAGCTGGTCAAGTCCATTAGTCAGCTTAGTGAAATGGTTAGTAGCGGTTTGAACATCCGGCAATTGAGCCAGGCTAGCCTGGAGCTTGGCCAAGTCCAGCTGCGCTAAGGCTTTGGCGGACCGGGTGAACTGAGGGTTGCTACCACTCTGCGCCTTCCTAGCTATGGCTAACCGAATATCAGGGTCGCTTAGGACGGTGCCGATATGACCAAGGCTGCTGCCGGCGGTCGTCTTGAACTGATCCAGTCTGATGAGGCTGCTACTGAGTCCGTTTAGCTCTGTCTTGGTCTGTTGACCGGCTAGCTGAAGAGACTTGGCGAGACTACTAGCGCCGTTATTCAGCTGATCAAGCTGAGGCAAAGATGCTTTCATACCCGTGCCTAGGTCTAAAGTCTGATTAGTCAACCGGTCTACTCCGTTGGCCAGACCGGCCGAGCCACTAGCCAGCTGATGAGAGCCGCTAGCAAGAGTGTCGGTGCCATTAGACAGCTGGACTAGCCCATCCGACAGCTTGCCTGCTCCGCTACTCAGCTCGCCTGCCCCGGCGGAAGCAGTCTGAAGCCCTCGTCCCGACTGCTTGATAATATCTATCAGGGCGTTGGCATAGGTGGTGGTAATCTCGGCAGAGATCTGCGACTTGATCCGGCTGACTGCCGTACTCGCTACCGTCTCGATCGGGTAATTAAGTGAAGCATTAGTCTGATAACGGAGCTTTAATTGCTGCGGGTCAAGCTGTGTAACGGTAGTGGCGTTATGGGAGAAGTCAGTCGGGATGGTTACCGCCAGGTAGTATTTATTATCCTTCATTCCCTGCTTTGCCTCATCCTCGTCAACGAACTGCCAGTCGAAGGTGTGGTTGCGGTGCAGGCTATCGACCACCTTTTGCCCCAGGTTCATCGTCTTGCCTTGGTACGACACCGGCTGATCTTGGTTGACTACGGCAACCTTGAGCTGATCCAAGTGGCTATATGGATCCCAGATTCCTTTTAGAAAAACTACGGCATACAGTACCGGGATGCAACAAATAGCGATGGTAGTGACCAGTAGCATTTTACTCTGTCGGATATTTTTGAACTCCGCCTTAATCATCTGCGACCTCCTTTTGGTTAATGGTGAAGATAGCATTGGTCTCGACGCCGGGGTCGTTCCAGTCTAGCTGAGGTAAATAGCGATGTGACGAAATGACTCGGTCGATGATGTCGCCGATATTTACTTCGCTCAGTACTTGTCGCCAGACGGCGTCAGCGGTCATGAAGATGCGGTGTACCGCCTGGTCGGCTGTAGTGATGGCTTGGTGAGCGTTGGTGCCGGTTTGGCTGGTAAAGATAGCACTAAAGAGCCCTGTACTGGGAAAGCTGTCTACTCTGCCCTCCAGTGCTTCGACGACCTCCAGGATAGAGATCTGCCCGACGGGACGAGCCAAGGTGAATCCACCGCTATTCCCCGGCACCGATTTGACGATACCGGCGACGACCAGCTTGCGCAGCAACTTCTGACTATAAGTCATAGATGTCGGCAGGCGTCGCTGTAGAGTGCGAGACGAGACGGGGATAGTCTTAGCCTGAGTGGCGAGGATTGCCATCAGGCAGACCCCCTGCTCAAAGCTCTTAGTTAGCTTCACGTGGTCTCCTCAGTTGATATTTGATATCCATCGTGGATAAAATATATCTATAATGAATAATAGTCAAGAGCTATGTAGTATGGCTGAGGATGCCGGGTGAAGAATGGCGGGTCTTGCTATCTCGGTGCAAAGCCGCTCTATCATGCCCAAGCTTGACAAAAGAGAGATAAAGTGTTAGAGTGAATAACATCAAGTTACATTCGGTAACAGACCGGATGGCTTGCGTTCCTTAAGGAGGGAACAATGGACTACAAGGTAAGCAATGTTCGGGGCGAGGTTAGCCCCGAGATGATCGAAATCGCAGTGGCGGCTATCGCCGCCTGTGAGGAAAGGGGATTCCGTTTAGAATCCTTCGTTGTTAAACCTCTGGAAGGAGGTGAATCTGAAGACTAGTTCTACCTGGCGGGTTAGCGCATATTCTTTATGCGCCGGCTCGCCGGCATCTCTATCCACCCTCCGCCACCCCCTACTTACGAGTAGGGGGATTTTCCCGTTTTCGACCCGGCAGTCTTTTTATCTGTTCCTCAATAAAGCTATTAACCTCACGAGAGATAGTACTGGTTGAGCGTCCAAGCGATTTGGCAATAGCAGTGTATGATTCACCATTCTTTAACCTATTCTCGATAACTATACGTTCATCGTAGCAAAGTTGTATATACTTGTTGTTAGACACGTTT
>ERZ773042.509-NODE-509-length-26656-cov-3.795835_pt1 | contig 26656 bp, 27 predicted proteins | sample MGYA00511664_ERZ773042 | MGnify/ENA primary metagenome ERZ773042 (study PRJEB29015, sample SAMEA2737984) | human oral metagenome | biome: human oral; feature: human-associated habitat; material: dental | place: China | collected 2036 ... | reverse complement strand
TGTTAAGTGGGAAGAAGTGGGCGCAAAATATCTCCATGTCGTCGATCTGGACGGAGCGCTCCGTGGGAAGTCCATAAACCGGGCGGCGATCCGATCGATTCTGTCGGCAGTGCATATTCCAGTAGAGCTGGGCGGCGGTATTCGCTCTCTGGACGACATTGAGGCGGCGTTGACGCTCGGGATTCAGCGGGTGATTTTAGGCTCGGCGGCGGTCGAAAATCCGGATCTGGTAAAGACGGCCTGGGAAAAATTCGGGGAGCGCGTCATCGTCGCCATCGACGTTCGAGATGGAATCGTGGCGACGCAAGGGTGGGAAAGCTCCGGCGGCATCTCGGCGGTCGAGCTCGCCAAACAGATGGCGGCCTGCGGCATAAAGACCGCGATTTATACGGATATAGCGCGCGACGGGACCCTGCAGGGGATCAATCTGGAGGCGACGATAGAGCTGGCGAAGGAGAGCGGCCTCAAGGTCATCGCGTCCGGCGGTGTCAGTTCGCTTGACGATATCCGGCGGGTTAAGGAGTATGAGGCGGACGGCCTGGAGGGCGTCATCGTCGGGCAGGCGATTTATACCGGACGGATCGACCTATCGCGGGCGCTGGCGATCGCCGCTGGAGAATAAAGGTGCTTACGAAACGGATTATCCCTTGCCTTGACGTGAAGGAAGGGCGGGTCGTCAAGGGGACGAATTTTGTCGATTTGCGGGACGCCGGCGATCCGGTCGAGCTGGCGGCGCGCTACGATAAGGAACGCGCCGATGAACTGGTGTTTCTCGATATTACGGCGTCGAGTGATAGGCGCGATACTATGGTTCAGGTAGCGGAAAAATGCGCCTCCGAGGTTTTTATTCCGTTTACCGTGGGCGGGGGGATACGCTCCATCGAGGATATGCGTCGCCTCTTAAAAGCAGGGGCGGATAAAACATCGCTCAATACGGCGGCAGTGAAAAATCCGGCGCTTCTAAAGCAGGGGGCAGAGAAATTCGGCCGCCAGTGCGTGGTACTGGCGGTCGACGCTCGGCGTGTCGGCGATAGGCGCTGGGGCGTTTATATTGACGGCGGACGCACGCCAACGGGGCTGGATTGCCTGGAATGGGTAAAAGAAGCCGTCGCCATGGGCGCCGGTGAGATTCTCTTGACAAGTATGGACGCCGACGGGACAAAGGACGGCTACGATATTGAGCTGACGCGCGCGGTATCGGAAAGCGTGCCGGTTCCGGTTATCGCGTCCGGCGGCGCGGGCAGGTTGGAGCATTTTTATGATGTTCTGACGCTGGGAAGGGCGGACGCCGTACTGGCCGCTTCGGTATTTCACTACGGTCAGTTTACCGTGCGACAGGTGAAGGAGTATTTGAAATCACGAGGAGTGGAGGTAAGATTCTGATGGATATTTCGATGGTTCGCTTTGATGACAGAGGGCTCGTCCCGGCGATCGTACAGGAGGAAAACGGACAGGTTCTCATGCTCGCTTATATGAATAAAGAATCGCTGGAAAAAACATTGGAAACGGGTTATACGTGGTTTTTCAGCCGTCATCATCAGCGGCTCTGGCAAAAGGGCGAAACTTCGGGAAATGTGCAGAGAGTACGGGAAATATGTTATGACTGCGACGGAGACACGCTCTTAGTGCGCGTGCATCAGACTGGCGTCGCCTGCCATACCGGATCCTATTCCTGCTTTAGCGGCCGACGATTGGGCGAAAATGGTAAGAGCGTAGCGCTGGTGGAGGAAAAGCCGTCGATGTCGCTGGCGACCGTTATCAACGAATTGTATGCGGTCATTCAGGATCGACGGATGAACCCCGTCGAAGGATCCTATACGAATTATCTTTTTGGACACGGCCAGGATAAGATTCTGAAAAAAATCGGGGAAGAAGCGGCAGAAACGATCATCGCTTCGAAAAATATGAAAAAGGACGAAATCCTTTATGAAATGGGGGATCTGTGGTATCATTGCCTGGTACTGCTGGCCTTCCATGATCTCTTGCCTGACGCGTTGTTCACCGAGCTGATGAAGCGTCGCCGCGGCGGCAATTATCATAAGTTTGCCGGAAAGACTGGCGAACGTCCGGAGATGTAAACATGGATAAAACGAGCGATTGGATGGAACGTTTTCTGCGCGATACGGCGTGGGAGAAAGGGAAAACGGCGGTCGAAAAACCGGAAGGACCGCCCCCGCCTCCTGAGAAGTCTTGTCCGTCGGGGGCAAGGGTGATAAATCTGACCGAACCGGGGCTTCTTGACGACGTGCCGGTAAATTTTTTGGAAACTGTAGAACTTCGCGCTTCCGTACGCCGCTATAATGACGAGCCGCTGTCGTTTAAGGAAATGTCGTTTTTGCTCTGGTGTACGCAGGGCGTAAAGATGGGAACGCCGCAGGGGACGACGCTGCGGAACGTGCCGTCGGCGGGAGCGCGGCACGCGCTGGAAACGTATCTTTTTATTCAGCGTGTGGAAGGCTTGGAGGCGGGGCTTTATCGCTTCTTAGCGCTGGGGAACGCGCTGCTTCCCATTGAAACAGGGACGGAAGTGGCGGAAAAACTTCTGCCCTGCTTTATGGGGCAGCCGATGATCGATGCCAGCGCCGTGACGTTCCTTTGGGCGGCGGATTTTAAGCGCATGGCATACCGCTACGGACGCCGTTCGGCGCGGTTTATTTTTCTCGACGCGGGGCACGTCTGCCAAAACCTTTACTTGGCGGCGCAGGCGACGGGGGTTGGCGTCTGCGCTGTAGGCGCTTTTTACGACGAGGCCCTGAACGCCGCGCTGGGATTAGACGGCGAAAATGAGTTTGTCGTCTATGGCGCGACGGCGGGCAAACCAGTGCGGTAAAAAATGAGGGGCCGGAAATTTTCCCGGTTCGTAAATTCCGATCGTCCGGGGAAGATTATTGGTCGGGACTTCCAAAGTTCGTAGCGAATGGCGGTGGGCGCTAGGCTATCCCCGCCTTTTGTGCTATACTGAAAAAAACGACGAATTATAGAAAGGGAGGTGCGAAATGAAGCAGTTTTGTCTGGCGATTACGATGGGCCTTATGCTGGCGGGATTTTTTCCCGAGGGGGCGCAGGCCGGAATTGGGACCGATATAGGCGTTTATTTTCCTGTCGGCGGCGGGGGAAAAAGGTCGGTCGCCGAGACGGCCGGGTATGCTTCTTTTACGGTCGGACAGGTGGCTCAGGAGCTTACCGTTGAAGAGCGGCGCGGGCGGCTTTTGCTGGAGTTCACCGTAACGAACGATGGTGATGAGCCTTATATCATTGAGCATCAGGACGGGCAGGAATACGATTTTATCGTTCTCGATAAGCATGGCCGCACACTGTATCGTTGGTCGGACGGTATGGCGTTTCCTCAGGCGCTGACATCCTCCGTCGTCGAGGGACATAAATCAGTGACATATAAAGCGGAAATTGCCAAAAAAGAGTATAAAGCGATTCGGGACGACGCTGTGTTGGTCGTGGCTTTTCTCAAGGATACGCCGTATACGTTATCGGCGGCAGCGCCGTCCGAAATAGTGACGGAGGGCGGATCGGCGGCGGTACGCGGTGCGATTCGTATCGGGATCGGGAACGGTCGTTATCCCTATTGGGATTGACAACGAAGGAACAAAGGATAAGAAGCCAGGAGGCATGAGTGATGAAGCAGGCAATCGTAATCGCGGCTATTACGCTGTTGGTGCTGGCAGGGGGCGGAGCGGCGGCTTATTTCCTGATATGGCAGCCGGCGGAAGGGGAAGTGACGGCGACTGTCGCGACAGAAAATTTGCCCAAGCCGAAAGCGGAAGAACGAAAGACGAAACGGGACGATAAAAGCAATCGGGCGGCGGACGCGAAATTTAACGACCTTATGCGCGACGGCAACGAAAAATTGCTGGAAGAGCCGGCGAAAGCGGATCAAAAGTTTCAGGAAGCGCTGAAAGAAGCGCAAACGGCGGATCAGAAAGTCAAGGCATGGTACGGCCGGGCGATGGCCGCTAAGGTGATGGAAAACGGCGAGCTTGAATATCAGGCGGGACAAACGATCCTGACAATCGCGCAGACTACTCGGGATAAAGCGAACGCTTACGAGGCGATCGCGCATGGTCGCTATTTGCGGCAAAGCTATGGGGAGGCAGTATCCGATTACCAACAGGCCGCCGACGACTATATAAAATCTGGAGACGCCAGCATGGCTTGCACGATGCTGGTTGAGGCGGCACGTATCCTGCGCTACAACATGCAGGATTATTCCGGCGCGGAGAGAATATTGGCGAAGGCCGGAGAAGCGGTGGATAAAGGCTCGGTTGAGGAAATACGAGAGAAGGTCATCAAGTGGATGCTCTGCTTGGAACGCGCCGATAACTGCAAATTGGCCGGAGACGGGGCGGGGCAGGTGTTTTGGAATCGGGCCGCCGTTCAATATAATCCCGCCTGGAAAGAAACAGCGGATTGGGTCGAGCGGCAAGTAGAGGTGCAGGGAACGCCTGTAGAAACCTCACCGCCGGTAGGAAGCGGGGAAACGCTTTCTGCGGAGACGGATAGCGAAGATAAATAATCATAAAAAATCCCGAATCGTGAGCGATACGCTCATGGTTCGGGATTTTTTATGCGGTTGGAAGACGCTGTAGATTTTCCGGTAAATTCTGTCATGTATCGCCGGTAGCGCTTAGGAAGGTTCGTCATTTGACATTTTTCATTGTGCCGGGGACGAATTTCAATCGCGTCGTAAAATGTTTGCCAGAGAGCGCGGAAGTTTTTCTCAGAGGTGTCGGGCGATGAGGCCTTAAACTCGTCCAAAGGAAAAATTGCTGTTTCGTAAGGACGGTAAACGAGAGCCGCATGGTGGCGTTCATCGTAAATAAAAAAGCGTTCTTCGGAAAAGCGGGCGGCGAAATGAGAAGCGATAAGAGGTAAAATATAATTTTTCGGCCCGATCCGGGACAAGAGAACGCCGTTTTGCACGGTGAACCGAATGAAACCAAGATGGAGATGAGCCTCGCGGCGCAGGTGCTGGACGGCTTTTGTCAGCCGCCAGACGTCGTCGTTGCCGGCGAATTCGAGGATACGGGCTCCATAGCGATACCCTTGCCGCAGAAAGCGAAGCATGATGATTTCTTTTCCCGGCAGGCAGGTCAAAAAAGCGTGGCGCAACAGCTCGTCCGCACGAGGAGAGATACGCCGGGGGATTGATCGGGCGACTCGATCCGCGTGAGCAGTGACAGTAATGATATCTTTGACAGTGAAAAGGCTCGCCGCCGCATCGTCCGGACCGATAATGGTCTGCGGCAGTTCGTGCGCCGTATAACTTTCGAAAATGCAGCAGAGAAAGCCTTCAAAGGTACCGTCGTAGCGATAGGTGAGGCAGGTTACATCGGGGGAAACAGACATGAAAGTTCCTTTCTTTCGGCCAGTCGGGGTTCGGGGGCGGCGTCGGTGGGAAACAAGGACATCTGCCGGGTGTCATTTGACATTTGCTGATAAATAGCGCGCTCCCGCGGCGACATGAGATCGTACAGCACAACGTTACGGTTAGAGATAGTGGGAAAACGCCGTCCTTGACAGAGCAGGAAATAACGGGCGCGTTTCAGTGTAACGCCGAGGCGGCTCAGCGTGTTCCAGCTTAGACGGGCGGCGCGGCGGGCGTTCAGGATACGCCAAGCGCTTTTTATGCCAACGCCGGGTACGCGAAGCAGCGCTTCGTAGGGGGCGCGGTTCACTTCGAGGGGGAATCTTTCGGGGTGACGCAATGCCCAGCAGCATTTGGGGTCGAGGAAAAAGGAAAGATCGGAGTGCTCTTCATCGAAAAGTTCATTCGCGTTAAAGCCATAAAAACGCAGCAGCCAATCCGCCTGATAAAGGCGATGTTCCCGCCATAGCGGCGGCGTCTTTAAATCAGGCAAAAGCGGGCTGGAGGTTGCGGGGATGTACGCAGAATAAAAGACGCGCTTTAGTTGAAATTTTCGGTACAGACTGGACGTCAGGCACAGGATTTGCCGGTCGGATTCAGCGGACGCGCCGATAATTATCTGGGTGCTCTGACCGGCGGGAACAAAACGCGGCGTCTTGCGGCAGCGTATAAGATCGTGACGGTTCTCGGTAATTCCCTGCTGAAGCTGTTTCATGGGAGCGAGGATCGCCGCCTTCGTTTTCTCCGGGGCGAGCTGGGTAAGGCTCCTGGCCGAGGGGAGTTCGATGTTTACGCTGAGACGATCCGCGAGGAGACCGAGAGCTTGAATGAGCGCCGGATCGGTACCGGGGAGCGCTTTCACGTGAATGTAGCCGTTGAAACGATACGTGTTACGTAATAGACGCAGCGTTTCAATCATTCGCTCTGTCGTCGCGTCAGGCGACCCGGCGACAGCAGAGCTGAGAAAAAGCCCCTCGATATAATTGCGCCGATAGAAATCGATCGTCAGTTGAGCCAGCTCCCGAGGCGTAAAGGCGGCGCGCGGCACGTCGTGACTGCGCCGGTTCACGCAGTAAGCGCAGTCGTAAACGCAGACGTTGGTCAAAAGCACTTTGAGCAGCGAAATACACCGCCCGTCACCGGCGAACGTGTGGCAGATACCGCAGGCGGCGGCGCTTCCGATGGAGCCGGGGCGGCCCGCCTTATTGACGCCGCTTGAGGTGCAGGCCGCGTCGTATTTAGCGGCGTCGCTGAGAATACGGAGTTTTTCCCCCAGTTCCATATAATTTCTCTCCTTTGCTTCATTATAATAAGAACGTATGTTCCTGTAAAGACTCAGGGAAATATTTTGCAAAATCTTGCTTTATCCCCCGGTTAGGGTTATAATGAACCGTGTAATTAACCCCCGGGGGTGGATATTGATGTATCGGACAAAAATTGCGTATGATCCGCTGGCTCGTCTACGGATGGCAGTCGTGGCGGCGCGGAAAAATAATACCGGACTCATGAAGGGCATTATGGCAGCGATCGCGGCGTCGCTGGCGTTTACTCTGATGGATGTCTTCGTCAAGGCGCTGCCGAACATTGCCTCCAGCGAGTTGACTTTTTTCCGCGGCGTCGTCGGCCTGGTTTTTATTCCTCTTCTCTGCCGCCAGACGCATGAGCGGTTTTTCACCGGTGAATATTGGCGGCTGCTTGCTTTGCGGGGATTTTTTGGCAGCTGCGGGCTGTTTTTCTTTTTTCTTTCCATCCGTGGGCTGACGTTGGGCGATTCTCAGATATTGGCACAGCTCTCGGCTTTTTTTATGTGTCTTCTGTCGCCGTTTTTTTTAGAGGAGCGCCTGCCGCGTCAGGCGATTCCGGGACTTTTGCTTATTACGGCGGGGACGCTCGCCGTTGTGCAGATTTGGAATTTCAGTTCCTTGAATATTTACGCGCTTTACGGTATTGCAGGCGGCTTTTGTTCGGCGGCGGCTTATATCGTTATCAGCCGATTAGCGGAAAAAGGGATGAAACGAGGGACTGAGATCGTTTTTTACTTTCAGATATTCAGTATTCTGATCGGTGCGGCGCTGATGGAAAATTTTGTTTGGCCGCAAGGGGTTGAATGGCTGTGGATCGTCGGCATGGGGCTGTGCGCTTTGGCCGCGCAAATGCTCATGACATGGGCGTTCCAGCATATCAATTCAATTTTAGTGTCTTTCCTCATGTATACGGAAATTTTGTTCCATGTGTGGTTTGGCTGGTTTATCTGGGACGAGGTGCTGACGACGGCCTCCTGCTTCGGCGGTCTGTGCATTATCGCCGGATCTTTGCAGCTGATGGTTTGCCAGCCGAAGAATAAAGAGCATGTAAGTACGCATCAACTGCGTAATATCGAACCGGCAGATGACGATACGGAAACAAAACTCGTGCCGTTGCCGCGGAGCGCCGAATCGAAGGCGTGACCAGCGATAAAGAACGCCCTTGCGTAAGTCCCGGTGGATTTACGCAAGGGCGTTCTTTATTTGATAGATGGTTTATTCATGGGATAAATTCATAAATTAATATATAATATCTTTGGCTTCGACTTGCTATCGAAAAAGTTTTTTGCTACAATACGGATAGGTTAATTTTATGATTGAACACATATTGAAATTATCGCCATGAGAAGGTGACGCGGTGCTGGACGAATATGGAAAAAAATATTTACGGGTAGCTGTGCCCTCGGGATTTGAGGGAATATTTATGGTGCTTTTGGCGTCGGCGGATCTTATCATGGTGGCGTCGCTGGGAGCGGAGGCCGTGGCGGCAGTTGGCGTCTTTATGCAGCCGCGGATGGCGCTGCTATGCTTTCCGCGTTCCTGGGCTTCAGCGGTAACGCTGCTGGCGGCAAATTACGCCGGACGAGGGCGTCGCCATTCGGCGGTAACGCTGCTCAAGCAGTCGATTACCTTTGGCGTAGTGTCGCTGGGACTTATTCACGGCGTTTTTTGGCTGCTGCGGGAATTTATTCTGAAGATCATGGGCGCGACGCCGGATTATCTGCCTCTGGCTTCCGATTACGCCGCCATCGCCACGGTGGCGATTTATATCACCGCGGTGACGACCGTTTTACAGGCAGTGCAGCTGGGCTTTGGCAATACGGCGGTTATCATGCGCTCGAATGTGGCGGGAAATGTCGTCAACGTTATCGTCAATGCGCTCTTAATTTTTGGCTTAGGGCCGTTTCCTCGGCTTGGCGTCGTCGGCGCGGCGGTGGGAACCGTCATCGGAACGCTGGTGGCGCTGGGGTTGACGCTGGTGGAGCTGAAAAAGGACGGACTTCTTACCGGCGGACGCTGGATTCCAGGAGCGATATATTTTCGCCGTATTCTGCCGATTTTTGGCAGCGTGTTCAGCGAACAGGGATTCGAGCGTATCGGTATGCTGATTTTCGCACGGATTGCGGCGGATTTGGGGACGGTCGGCTTTGCCGTGCATAATATCTGCATGAATATCTGCGATATTTATTATTGCTTCGCGGTCGGCTTTGGCAAGGCCAGTATGGTGCTAGCGGGGCAATCCTGCGGGCGGGGAAGCGTTTTTGACTGGCTTCGTTATCGGTGCGTGGGGATTCGTTGGACGCTTCTTTTTTCGACGATTTCCTTTGTATTGACGGTCGTTTTCCGCAAAGAGATTTTTTCCATTTATTCGGATTCACCGGAGACTTTGGCGCTCAGCGGTACGGTAATGGTGCTGGCGGCGCTGGTAAGCTATCCTGAGGCGCACGCTCTCGTCGCCGCCGGGATACTGCGCGGCAGTGGACGGACGGCCTCGGTAGCGGCGTATTCCTTCGTCAGCGTGACGATTTTGCGCCCGATTATGACGGCGATATTTTTCTATGTGCTGGGGCTGGGGATCGTCGGAATATGGATGGCGCTGCTTTTTGATCAGTGTATTCGCGCAAGCTGCGCCGAGTTTCTCGTTCACCGTCTTGATTATATGCGCGCCCCCGCGAAAGCGTGAGCTTGCTTCCCTGTGGATTTGTGGTATACTCGTATTCGTGGGGAAGAGGGAAGAAGGCGGCTGGAGCGCCATACGGCGCGCGGCTCGTGGGGTTTGCGTCGCTCCTGCGGGAGGCTGACGGAAAGTAGCGCAGACACTGCAAAAAATTTCCCCTGTGTTTGTTGAACAGGGGTTTTATTTTCTGGAAACGCGTTTCGTCGCGCAGAAAAAATGCGGGCGAGAGCGTTTATCCAGGGAAAGGAGCTTTAATGTATGGCCAAGTACGATCCTAAATCGGCCAAAGCGGAGGAGTTCATCAACCACGAGGAGATTCTCGATACTTTACGATATGCCGCGGAGCATAAGAGCGACCGGAATTTGATCGAACGCCTCCTTGCTCGGGCCGTTGACTGTAAAGGGCTGACGCACCGCGAGGCGGCAGTCCTTTTAGAATGTGATCAACCGGATCTGAACGAAAAAATGTTCCATCTGGCGCGGCAGATTAAAGAGGAGCTGTACGGGCAGCGCATCGTGTTGTTTGCGCCGCTGTATCTCTCCAATTACTGCGTCAATAGCTGCGTGTACTGTCCTTATCATGCGCGCAATAAGCATATTCGCCGCGTGAAGCTGACGCAGGAGGAGATTCGCCGCGAGGTTATCGCTTTGCAGGATATGGGACATAAGCGCCTGGCGCTGGAAACGGGCGAGGATCCGGTCAATAATCCTATCGAGTATGTGCTTGAAAGCATTCAGACGATATATTCCATCAAGCATAAAAACGGTGCGATTCGCCGGGTCAACGTCAACATCGCGGCTACGACGGTGGACAATTACCGCAAACTCAAAGATGTGGGGATTGGCACATATATACTCTTTCAAGAAACGTATCATCGGGAAAATTATGAAAAGCTCCACCCGGCAGGGCCTAAACATGATTACGCTTGGCATACGGAGGCGATGGACCGGGCGATGGAGGGCGGGATCGACGATGTTGGCTGCGGCGTCCTGTTCGGGCTGAATATGTACCGATACGATTTTGTAGGACTTTTAATGCACGCTGAGCATCTGGAAGCGCGGATGGGGGTCGGTCCTCATACGATCAGCGTGCCGCGGATCCGTCCCGCGGACGATATCGACCCGACGACGTTTTCTAACGCCATTGACGACGATATTTTCGCTAAGCTGGTGGCCGTTATTCGCATCGCGGTGCCGTATACCGGGATGATCGTTTCCACACGCGAATCGCAGGCGAGCCGCGAGCGCGTATTGGATCTTGGCATTTCGCAGATCAGCGGCGCTTCCTGCACCAGCGTGGGCGGCTATGATCACCGGGAAGCGGCGGAAGATAATTCGGCACAATTTGAGGTCAACGATACGCGAACGTTGGACGAAGTCATTCATTGGCTGCTGACATTGGGGTACGTTCCGAGCTTCTGTACGGCGTGCTACCGGGCGGGACGAACCGGCGATCGCTTCATGAGCCTTTGCAAAACGGGACAGATCAAAAATTGCTGTCTGCCGAACGCGCTTATGACTCTTCAGGAATATCTGGAAGACTACGCCAGCGAAGACACGGGATCGCTGGGAAAAGCCGTCGTCGAGGAGCAGCTGGGATATATTCCGAGTCCCAAGGTTCGGGCGCGGGCGGAGGAATATCTGGCGCAAATCCATAATGGCACGCGGGACGTCCGTTTTTAAGAGAACGGCGGAAGGCGAGGCGTTCGTTAAGTTTGCAGCGCATTTTTCCGATATAAGGGCAGAAAGTAACGGAAGGAGGCGCGGGAAATGAACGTCGTGATCGGTACGGAAACGGCGGTGCAGGGGCTTTGGCAGTCGGGAAAGAAAAGCGATATTAGAACTGGAAACTTAAAGCAGGATTTTGCCGCCGCCTTGTATAAGGCGCAGCAGAGGCGGTGGGCAGAGCGGGCGAAGCGGCTGAAACAAAAGGCCGATCTTAACGGCGACGGCAAAATTTCGCCGGAAGAGTGGTTGCAGCAGGAACGCCTTCGCATGTTGGAACAGCTTATGAAGGAACGGAAGGAAGCCGCGACGGAGCGAGGGGCTTCGGTGAAAAAACGCCCCGCCGGTGATCGAGAGACAGTATATCGCCAGCTCGGCGACGGATCGGTCCTCTTTGTGACGACGGAAGACGGTCGCATTACGGAGCAGACAGTAAAAAAGCCGCGGCTGGTAGCGGTAGAAGATAGAAACGTGCCTCGAAAGAGAGGCGATGCTGGGGTGCGGATCCCGCTGAAATGGGTCGTGCAGCCGAATCTGCTTGATTTGCGGTAAGGGGTGCTTTTTTCGGCGCTGCGGAAAGACAAGAATAATCTTTTAGGAAGAAAGAAAAATAGGGTTTTCTTTCTCTATGGCATAAAAAACGGGAGCCACGACGGGGCTCCCGTTTTTGGCGTTTCGCCGCAATTAAGCGAAGTAATCGATCTTCATGGCGCGCTTGACGTCGGAAAGGGTCTGGGCGGCGGTTTCTTCCGCCTTCTCGGTCCCTTTTTTCAGCATATCATAGAGCGCCGTAAGGTCTTTGGCGTATTCGGCGCGGCGTTCGCGGATCGGGGCGAGTTCTTCTTCTAAAATACTGTTGAGGAATTTTTTAATCTTCACGTCGCCGAGACCGCCGCGTCGATAGTGGTCTTTTAGTTCGTCAAGCGTCGCGTACTCCTTGAGATAGCGTGGGAAATGCTCTGGCTTAGAGAAGGCGTCAAGGTAGGTAAATACAGTGTTTCCTTCGATATGACCGGGATCGGAAACTTTGATGTGCGTCGGGTCGGTGTACATTGACATGATTTTTTCCCGCACGGTATCGGCACTGTCGGAAAGATAGATCGCGTTGCCGAGAGATTTTGACATTTTGGCTTTACCATCGGTGCCCGGCAGGCGCAGGCAGACTTCGTTTTTCGCCAGTAAAATGTCCGGTTCGACGAGAACCGGCGCGTAGATTTCATTGAACTTGCGAACAATTTCACGGGTCTGCTCCAGCATGGGCTTTTGATCCTCGCCCACAGGGACGGTCGTCGCCTTGAAGGCGGTGATGTCTGCGGCCTGACTGATGGGATAGCAGACGAAGCCGACGGGTACCCCCTCGCCAAAGTTTTTCTGTCCGATCTCCGCCTTGACGGTCGGGTTCCGCTGCACGCGGGCGAGGGAAACGAGATTCAGATAATACATCATAAGTTCGGGAAGCTCCGGGATCTGCGACTGAATGAAGATCGTCGATTTTGACGGATCAAGGCCTACCGCCAGATAATCGAGCGCCACTTCGGTGATCGACGCCCGGACTTTTGCCGGATCGGCGAAATTGTCCGTCAACGCCTGCGCATCGGCGATCATGATGAAGATTTCCTGAAACTCCCCCGTATTCTGCAAGGATACCCGCTGGCGCAACGAGCCCACATAATGTCCAATATGAAGTTTCCCGCTGGGACGGTCGCCGGTCAGAATGATTTTATCGCTCAAGATCCTTCCTCCTTACGCTTTTTTGCTATCGTTATTATAAACGGCGTGGGCGCGAATGGCAAATTTGCAGGGGAGGTGAAAAGCTCCTTTCGTAAGAAACGGTAAATTTGTTGACCGCGTCTATTTTGATGTGCTGATTGCCGGTAAATCGGGGCGTTTTTGGCTCGGATGGAATATTTTTGTCAGGAAAAAGAAGGAATCACTTTCGCGGGAGTGGAATATGAAGTAAAATACACGAAGGAAAAGGAGGGGGAAGAATGACCGTAAAAGAATATACCGAGGCCTGCCTGAAATTCGCCGCCGCTTCTCAAGGCTGGGCGCAGGTGGATGAGACGCAGTTCATTACGACCCACGACGGCTCTTGGGAGATGACGGCGGATAACCAGAACGGCGGAATTGATGTTGCGTGGGCGTTTCATCGGGATGAGGCGGCTATCCGCGAGGAAGCGCCGCAAAGGCTGATGGATTATTTTCGGCAGGAGATTGAGCTGGCGGCGGCCGGCGGGCCGGAGATGACGGAAATTGTGATGACAGTGCGCGATCTTATGCAGCCGGGTATTTACAGCCTTGCGGAGGTAAAGTGAAGGCAGGGTATTAAATATTTCGGCGGAAAGACAGGTAAACGAGATTGAATGAAATCGAACAAAGATTAGACGCGGGACGGCGGCGGGTTTTTATTAATTCGCTGATCTCGACGATTACCGATATTGTGGTTCTGCTTCTGCTCTTTAAGACGGGAGTGGAGCAAGGCTGGGCGACAGCGCTTCCCATTGTGATCATTATGGGCCTTCTCATGGCGTTTCACGGGCGGACGGTTCTTTTTCAGCTTGGCTATGTGCCGCAGTATTTGAGCGACCGGCTGAATCATCGGACCGCCCGGGATATGATCGAGGAGGCAGTTACGCAAGCGGGACTATCCTATGCCGAGGTTGCGGCCGACATTATGGCGAGCGAGACGGGCTACAGCTATATCGGAGCGAAATACATGTATTTCTTTTACGTGGATCGTGTCTATATTTTCCCGCGCGACGAGATCGCCTGGGTGTACTTTACGGGATGGCGGCTGATGACGCGGCTTTTTCACTGGGAAATCTTTTATCTGCCGCACGTCGGCCTGAAAAACGGGCGAGTGCAGACGATCATGGGCTATGTCTTTAACCGCGAAGAATACGAGAAATTCGCGGCTGGGCGCGCCGCGCTTTTCCCCCGGGCGGTATTTGGTTACAGCGCGGCCCTTGCTGATCTGTACCACGGGGCGCGGGAGAAATTCTTAGCGCTGGCCTACACGCCGGACGATACGGTTATCGCTCCTGCCGAGCGGGAACGCTTGCTCAGGGAGATCGATCGGCCGGAAGAGAGAGCCAAGGGCAACGCTTCAGGACGTATTCTGCGGGGGATTGGAGTTTTGCTTATTCTGATGGTGCTGGCGTTCTTAGCTATGCGATTTTTGCAGAACCGTTAAAGAATCTCGGCGTCATTTAAGGGCGTATCTGGTTGACTGTTTTATAAGGCTGGATTTATGCGGGGAGGCGGTTTCGTGGATAAGGACGAAATGAAGCGGCGAGCGGCGGCCGCTATCGACGCGGCGGCGGCTGAACTGGAAGCGCTGGCGCGGGATATTGAACGTGAGCCGGAGCTGGGATTTAAGGAGAAAAAAACCGCCGCGAAAGTCGAAAAATATCTGACGGCGCTGGGGCTTTCGCCGGAAACCGGGCTGGCGCTGACCGGCGTGAAGGCTCGAGCACGGAGCGGGCAGGCCGGTCCGACGGTCGCCGTACTGAGCGAGCTGGATGCCGTAGGAACGCCGGACAGCCCTAAGGCCGATCCGCTGACGGGAGCGGCGCATACCTGCGGCCATTTCCTCCAGATGACGACGATGCTGGCGGCGGCGGAAGGTCTCGTAAAGAGCGGGATTTTGCCGGAGCTGTCCGGCGACGTCGTGTTCTTTGCCGTTCCTGCGGAAGAGTACGTTGAAATCGAATATCGCCGGCGACTGATGGGCGAGGGGAAGCTTCATTACCTTTGCGGCAAAGATGAGCTTATCTATGAAGGGCATTTCGATGATATCAATATGGCGATGATGATGCACTCACAGGGGGAAATGCCGCAGAAAGCTGTTGCGATCGGTGACTCGAGCAATGGTTTTCTGGTGAAGTTGGTGCGTTACGTTGGCCGGACGGCGCACGCCGCGAACGCGCCGCACGAAGGGATTAACGCCCTGAACGCGGCATGCCTGGGGATCATGGGGATTAATGCCCTGCGAGAGACGTTTCAGGAAAAAGATGTCGTCCGCGTTCACCCGATCATCACTAAGGGCGGCGATTTGGTGAACAGCGTTCCCGCCGATGTCCGAATGGAGCTTTATGTACGGGCGGCGACAATGGAAGCGATCGAAGCCACGCATAAGCGCGTGGAGGCGGCGCTTCGTGCCGGAGGCACAGCGGTAGGCGCTAAAACGCGCGTCGAGACGATCCCCGGTATGCTGCCGCTTCGTTGCTGTAGCGCGCTGAATGAGCTTTTTGTGGAGAATGTCCGCCAGCTCGCGCCGGGGACGGAGATTGTCGACGCCGGGCACTTCCGGGCATCAACGGACATGGGCGATCTTTCCCACATTATGCCCGCCATTCATCCCTTTATCGGCGGCGTCGATGGGGCGCTCCATACGAAGGAATTTACGGTGGCGGATTTTTCAGCCGCCGTTCTCACGCCAGCCAAGGCTTTCACCGGCATGATCGTCGATCTTCTGGCGGATGGAGGGCGCCGTGCTCATGCTATCCTCTCGACGCATAAGCCGCTTTTGACGAAGGAAGAATACATCGCTAAGCTGGATTCCTATTTTGAATCAGATTGAAGAAAGGGGAACATAATTTATGAAAAATCTGCGGCTTCATATCACGGTTCTAATTCTCGTTGTGATTGCGGAGCGAATCGGCAACATCGCTATTACCGTCGGCGTGGGGAAGATCGTGCTTTTGCCGATGATGTACGCGCTCCTCATGGGGATACTGACCGCGCCGCGGTTCACAAAAATTTCCACGGATAAAGAAGTCAAGGTAGCCAGCTCGCTTTTGGGCGTCACGCTTATGCTGCTCATGGCGAAATACGGAACGCTGGTCGGTCCGAGCCTGCCGAAGATTCTCGCCGCTTCACCGGCGCTTATTTTGCAGGAATTTGGCAATCTCGGCACGATTTTGCTTGGGATCCCCGTCGCGGTATTCATTGGTCTCAAGCGGGAAACGATTGGCGCGGCTCATTCTATAGCCCGCGAGCCGAACGTCGCCCTGATCGGGGAGCGTTATGGCCTCGACAGCGCCGAAGGGCGCGGCGTTATGGGCGTCTACATCTGCGGAACGGTCATCGGCACGATCTTTTTTGGACTCATGGCGAGCTTGGCAGCGGCGTATCTTCCCTTTCATCCTTATGCGCTGGCCATGGCGGCGGGGGTTGGGTCAGCCAGTATGATGACGGCGGCGGTGGGTTCGCTTTCCGCAATGTATCCGCAAATGGCGGATCAGTTAGCGGCCTTTGGCGCGGCGTCTAATATGCTGTCGGGACTGGACGGCCTGTATATGAGTATCTGGCTGGCGCTCCCCTTCTCAGAATGGCTCTATCGTAAAGTTTATCGTCTAAAGTATGGGACGGATCCGGAACCGGCGAAGAAGGAAGAACCTCGCGCGTTGACGGAAGGGAGAGAAACGAAATGAAAATGAGTGAAATTCTGGAGATTCTCATTATCTGTGGGCTCGTGTCCTTAGCCGCCAATGTTGTAGGAACGAAATTCGGCTTTTTCGAAGCATTACCGGGTATGGCCATGCTCATTGGGCTGGCCCTCCTTGGAATTTGGCTGGGGCGCGTATTGCCCGGCGGGATTCCGGGGGTCGCTTACGTCGTTACCATCGCCTGCATTCTGACGTATCCCGCGCTGCCGACGGCGGCGCCGATTACCGAGGCGGTTAAAAAGGTCGGATTTTTGCAGCTTTGCACGCCGCTTCTTGCTTATGCCGGGATCGCTATCTGTAAAGATCTGGATGTTTTCGCCAAAAGCAGTTGGCGTATCGTGGCCGTGAGCTGTGTCGTATTCATCGGTACGTATATCGGCTCAGCTGTTATCGCTCAGGTTATTTTAAAAGCGCTGGGACAGATTTAAGTGATTTGCTGACCGTATAAACCGCCGGAGTTATTTTCTCCGGCGGTTTGTTTTGCGTTGCTTTGGATCCGGCTTCATGTTATGATGAAAAATATTTTACAGTATCCAGGAGGGGTTTCGTTGGCGTGGCGGGGTAATTTTTACTTGCTTTTGGCCGCTTTTATTTGGGGTACAGCCTTTGCCGCACAGGCGGTAGGCATGGAGCGGATAGGCCCGTTCACTTATATGGCGGCGCGGTTTTTCATTGGCGGCGCGGTTTTGGCGGTTGTCTGGTATATCGGAAATGAGAAACGGCGGCAGGAAAAACGGGCGGGCATATATTTTCCCGGCTGGCGTTCCGGAGCGCTGGCTGGGGTTATCATGTTCGCCGGCGCCGCTTTGCAGCAGGTAGGGATGCAGTATACGACGGTAGGCAAAGCGTCGTTTCTCACCTGTCTCTATCTGGTATTTGTGCCGCTTTCCGGGGTATTTTTACAGCAGCGTTTGCATACGGAACATGCCGTCGGCGCTTTTTTAGCGCTGGGCGGTCTTTATTTTCTCTGCTTAAAGGATTCTCTGGCGCTCGGTTACGGCGACGCGATCGTTCTGGCGGGCGCGTTTTTCTGGACGCTGCATATTCTCTTCATCGATCGTTTTGCAGCGCACGTCGACATCATCGAGATGTCGCTGGCGCAGGTCTTTCTTACCTTCGCGCTGGCTGCCGGCGCGGCGCTTTTTGGGGAGACATGGGTCTGGCGTGACGTTTTTGGCGCGTGGAAAGCGATCGCCTACGCCGGGGTGTTGTCAACCGGCGTTGCCTTTACGTTGCAGATTGTCGGGCAAAAATATGCCGCTCCGGCGGCCGCCGCCATTTTGATGAGTCTTGAAGCGGTATTCGGCGCGCTGGGCGGCTGGTTCGTGTTGGGCGAAACACTGTCGTCCCGCGAAATTCTTGGTTGCGCTCTGATGATATCCGGTATGCTTGTCATTCAGGTCTACGGTTTGCTGTTTCGGCGAGAAGGGGAATGAAAATCTTTTCATTTTTTCCCTGTCGGGATATAATAGCAGGCAGGAGGAGATTCCTATGGAAACGGATACGACATTCATCAGTACGGTCGTCCGCATTAAAGTTGTCGGCGTGGGCGGCGGAGGCAATAGCGTCGTCGCCCGTCTGGCGAAGGATAAGCTGCCGGGGATCGAGCTTATTGGCGTAAACTCTGACGCGAAGCAGCTCGGGGTGCTGCAGGCAGAGGGCGTCGAAACGCTGCAAATTGGCGAGCGGCTGACGAAGGGGCGCGGTTCGGGAGGCGTTCCCGCTATCGGCCGAGAAGCGGCGGAAACGGATGAAAAACGTCTGCATATGATTTTACGGGACGCGGATATGGTTTTTATCACAGCGGGCATGGGAGGCGGCATTGGCACGGGCGCATCTCCCGTTATCGCCGGGTATTTGCGCGAGATGGGGATCCTTTCTATTGGTGTGGTAACGGCGCCATTTTCCTTTGAAGGGAAAAGGAAAATGCAGACGGCGAACGAGGGAATCTCCCGGCTCCAAGGGTTATTGGACGGACTGATCGTCATTCATAACGATAATCTGATGAAGGTCATCAACGATCGGAAGACGCCGCTGGCTCAGGCGTTCAAGGCGGCGGATGACGTCCTGCGGCAGGCCATTCGTTGCATTTCTGAGGTCATTTTGACGACAGGCATGATCAATGTCGATTTTGCCGATGTGCGGGCAATTTTTCGTCAGAGCCGCAGCAGCGACGCAATCTTAGGAATCGGTACGAACGAAGAAGGACGAGTTATTGAGGCGGTGAAAAAGGCGATTGAGAGTCCGCTCATCGAGCGCCCTCTCGACGGCGCGCGAGGGATAATCCTCAATATCAGCGGTGACGAGTCGCTGAGCCTTTATGAGGTGACAGAAGCGACCGAGTTTATTGACGAGCATACGCATCCCGAGGTGAACATTATTCTCGGCGCCGTCATCGAAAAAGGCATGGGGAATAAAGTGAGGGCGACGCTGGTGGCGACGGATTTTGTCGACAGTGTTATTTCGGCGGCGCCGCTGCTGACGTCACGTGATCTGGGAAAGGCGGTGGGGAACGCTTCGCCGAATGTGACGGAATCTGAAGAGCCAGGTGCGCAGCGGAAGGTGCCTCCGGCCGCCTCGCTTCATTCGTCGCGGCCGCCGGAAATTTCCGTGCCGGATTTCATGGAAAAAAAGACGTCCCCGATATTCCCAGCTTTTTCGCCGGTTCCGCCGCGTCGGCCGGAGACGTAAGCGTTTATAGACGAAAATAATCTCCAGAAAGGAGGCCCCACAATGGCGTATGTAGCGCTTTACCGGAAATGGCGGCCGGCGAGTTTTGCTGATCTCGTCGGACAAGAACATGTGAGTCGGACTTTGACGCAAGCGATCGAGACCGGCCGGGTAGGGCACGCGTATCTTTTTTCCGGGCCGCGCGGTACGGGAAAAACAAGTACGGCGAAAATTCTGGCAAAGGCGCTGAACTGCGCGCAAGGGCCGACAGCTGAGCCGTGCGGCGTCTGCGAGAGCTGCCGCCGGGTAAACGACGGAACGTCGATGGATGTGTTCGAGATCGACGCGGCCTCGAACCGCGGGATCGATGAAATACGCGAGTTACGTGAGACGGTAAAATTTGCGCCGGTCAGCGGCCGGTACAAAGTATACATCATCGACGAGGTTCACATGCTGACGGCGGAGGCGTTTAACGCCCTCTTAAAAACGCTCGAGGAGCCGCCGGCGCAGGTGGTATTTATTCTGGCGACGACCGAGATCCATAAGGTTCCGGCGACGATTCAATCGCGCTGCCAGCGCTATGATTTTAAGCGGATTACAGCGGAAACGATCGCGGCGCGGCTGCGCTATGTGGCGGATCAATCGGAGATCGCGGCGGACGACGCGGCGCTGGCGCTTATCGCGCAAGCGGCGGAGGGCGGGATGCGCGACGCCCTATCGACGCTGGATCAGTGCGCGGCACTGGCGGAAAATACGGTAACGGAGAAATTGGTACGCGATCTTCTTGGGCTCATTGATCACGAGTGTATTGAACGGGTTTTGCGGGCGATCGCTGGACAGGACGCTCCCGCGGCGCTGGCTGCGGTGGAAGAAGTACGGCGTGAGGGGCGCGACTTAAAACAGCTGGTGACGGAGCTTATTCAAGAGCTGCGGGCGGCGATGGTTTTTCAGGCGGCAGGTGAGATCGATGGCGTCGCGCTGACGGCCGCGCCCGTGAAAATCCTGGCTGAGGAAGCTGCGTTATTTCCGCCCGAAGCTTTCGCTCCGATGATGGAACGCCTGCACGAAGCGCTGGCAGAGCTGCGCTGGACGACGGAGCCGCGTATCGCAGTAGAAACGGCGCTTTTAGAGCTATGCCGTCCAGCGGCGCGATCTATTGACGCTTCCCGAGTTATCGCCGCACCGAGCGAGGAAGGCCGTCTGGAGCAGCTCGAAAAGCGACTGGCTGCGCTCACTGCACAGCTGGCAGAGCGCCCCGTGTCTGTGGCGCCCCCGGCTACGGCCGTTGCGCCGCCGCCGAAGAAGCGCGCCGCGCGGGCGGCTGCAACTGCGTCAGTCGCCGCTGCTCCCGCCGCGCTGCCTCTTACGGTCACATCGGATGGGAAGAGCCTTTGGGAGAAGCTGTTAGCGAGCCTGCAGGGAGAAGAAAAATATAAATCGGTATACCGCTGCTTGGCCGCGGGAAAATTCGGCGGCATCGGCGGCGGGACGTTTCAAGCCGTTTTTTCCAGCCCGTTCCTTCGCTCGCGCATGGATCGCGACGATTATCGCCAGATTTTGGAGCAGCGATTAGCGGAGCTTTCGGGGGAGACGTTGCGTTTTTCTGTCGGGCTGACAGAGCGCTCGCTTCCCACGCCTCCGCCTCCGCCTCCGCGTACGAAAAAGCGCGCGGTAGAAGTTGATATGGCCGGATTGCCGCTCGAAGGACGCCGCTCTTTGGAAACGGCAGTCGAAATCTTTGGCGATCATTTCGTTCCCCTGGAAGAAGCTGTGCGTGAAAAAGAAGCCGCACTTAAGGCGGATCGGGAAAAAGAAGGGAAAATGATGGAGGGTCGTGTGCCGCTTACCGTGCAGGCGGGGCAAAAAGAGGCAAATCCTCCCCCAAGAGAAGCGGAGATTCCGCCTCTTGACGACGTTCCGCCGCCGGAGGATGAGGACGCGCCGCCGATCGAAGAGAGAGACTGATTTTTAGAGTACCGCGCTGGTAACAGCACGGAAATATCGATCTAGTTCCCGCGGCGCGGGGTGCAGACCGTGTGCTATCCACCATTGCACCATCACGACAAAACTGCCGGATAGATGGTTTAATATAAAATCCTCGGGAACGGTGGCCACCTTCCAAGCCGTCCGGGTGATGAGCGGATTTTTTAATAGTTCGGTCAAGCTTTCTCGAAAGCATTGCAAGAACGGCTCGTTATTTTCGCAGGCTAAAAGATCGCGGATATGATGATCGTTTTCTTTTAAGTGCTGTAATAAGTGGCAGAACACGGAGTTTCCCTGCCCGCCTTGGAGCGTAAGACCGTGGGTGTGTGTGCGGTCGAGGACGCTTTGCGTGATGTGACGGAACAGTTCTTCGCAGAGGGCGCGCAGCAATTCGTCTTTGGCGGCGAAATGGGCGTAGAAGGTGCTGCGTCCGATATTAGCGGCGTCGATGATCTCTCGCGTGGTGATTTGTTGGTACTGTTTTTGCGCTAAGAGCCAGGTAAACGCCTCAAAAATGGCGGCTCGGGTGCGGCGTTGACGTCGATCCATAAGAAATTCTCCCTTCGGTTGTGAGGCAGGATGTTTTTACGGAACAGAGTGTTCTTTAGTAAACATTATAGAAATATTATTCGCGACCGGTCAAGACGCTAAATGTCGATTTTCAGGACATTATGGCGTTTTTGTCTTTTATTGGACGAATTGAGAGAGTTATTCTTCTTTTTGGCGGCTCTTTTTCCTATAATGAAATACGAGACAAACCGTTTCGTATTTCATTATAGGAGGAACACGAATGTTTTTTCGATGGCTAAATAATGATTCCCGTATTACGCTTGTTTGCGTCGTTTTATCGATACCGTCGCTTTTAGCGAGTCTGTTCGGGTGGGGAGAATGGCCGGTAGATCCGGCCTGGGCGGCAATTCTTTTGTGCGGCGTTCCGATTATCTTCGGCGCGGGGCGCGGTTTGCTTTTAGAGCATGATATTAAAGCGGACGTCCTCGTTTCTTTGGCGCTTTTGGCGTCGCTGGGCGTGGGCGAGTATTTCGCGGCGGGCGAGGTCGCTTTTATTATGCAGTTGGGGACGTTGCTGGAAGATTTCACTGCGTCCCGGGCGAACGCCGGAATTGAGAAACTGGTAGGCTTGACGCCGCAGACGGCGCGGACAGAAAGGGACGGAAGAGAGGCGATTGTGCCGGTCGAAGAAGTGACCGTGGGCGAAACGTTGACGGTGCTGGCGGGGGAGATGATTCCACTGGACGGGACAATCCTGTCAGGCGAGACGACGATCGATACCTCGGTGATGACGGGGGAGAGCGTTTCCGTTGAAAAAAACACGGGCGATGCGGTCATGAGCGGCACGATCAATCAATACGGCACGTTTACCATGCGGGTGGAGAAGGTTTGCTCGGACAGCGCGCTTCAGCGCATGATTCGGTTGGCGCAGGCGGCGGACGCCGATAAAGCTCCGATCGTTCGGCTGGCCGATCGTTGGGCGACGTGGCTGGTGGCGATCGCACTGGGCTGCGCGATCGTTACCTGGCTGGCGACGGGGATTTTTCTCCGGGCTGTTACGGTACTTGTGGTTTTTTGTCCCTGCGCGTTCATCTTGGCGACGCCGACGGCGGTCATGGCGGGACTGGCGAACGCCGCACGTCACGGTGTTTTGGTGCGGTCAGGGGACGCGCTGGAGCGCCTCGCTCATATTCAATACGCCGCTTTCGATAAGACGGGGACACTGACATGGGGGAGACCGGAAATCATCGCGGTTGATACCTTGTCGCCTGATTTTGACGAAGCGGCAGTGCGGAGGCTGTCGGCTTTGGCAGAAAAGCGCTCGGAACATCCACTGGGACGTGCGATTGCTGCGGCCTCTCCGTCAGACGGCGGTTCTGTTGACGATTTTACAATGTTTGCCGGGCGAGGCGTTCGCGCGATAGTAGAAAAGCATGACGTTTTCGTTGGCAAGCTCGATTTTCTGCGCGAGCAAGGGATTGATGTGAACGCGGCCTCGGCGATGGAATGGGAAGAAGTCGGAGCGACGGCGATCGGCGTCGCCTGCGACGGGGTACTCTGCGGCCGGATCACGCTGGCCGACGCCATGCGCTCCGATGTGCCGGAGGTGCTAAACCGAATAAAGGCCGAGGGAATTACGCCGCTGCTCCTGACCGGCGATAACGAGGCGGCGGCGCAGGCGATTGCCAGACAAGCGGGAATACAGGAGGTACATAGCGGCCTTCTGCCGGAGGATAAGCAGACGCTCATCCGGAAGTATACGGAGGAAGGAAAAGCGATCGCCATGATCGGCGACGGCGTAAACGACGCGTTGGCGCTGCGAAGCGCCTACGCGGGGATCGCGATGGGCGGGATCGGCAGCGACATCGCCGTCGAATCGGCCGACGCGGTGCTGGTGGAGGATAATGTGCGGCGGTTGCCGTATTTATTTTCTCTCATGCGAAAGGTCATGGGGAATATTAAGCAAAATATCATTTTGTCGCTCCTTATCAATTTTTCCGCGGTCGTTCTCTCCGCTTCCGGGATATTGAATCCGGTCACAGGCGCATTGGTTCATAACTGCGGCTCAGTGCTGGTCGTTGTAAACGCGGCCCGACTTCTAGGAGAGCGGGACGTACGCTGACTTCTTTCGTCGCTTTTCCGCTGAAAGTGTGATATAATTAGGCAGCTATATTATAGCTGCTAATTGCCGCGGCACGGTACGTTGCGGACAATGAAGGGGGAATCGGCGGTATGTACGGAGGAATGGGCGGCATGGGAAACATGGCCGGTATGATGAAAAAGGTGCAGAAACTGCAATCGCAGATGAAGACGATGCAGGAAGATTTAAAAAAACGTACGGTCGAAGTCACGGCTGGCGGCGGCGCCGTGAAGGTTGTCATTAACGGCGATAAGGAATTGCAGTCCCTTACGATCGATAAAGCCGCGGTGGATCCGGAAGATGTCGAGATGCTGCAGGATCTTGTTATGGCGGCGGTTAATGAGTCGATTAAAAAGGTGGACGACATGATGGCGGCAGAAATGGGCAAGCTGACCAGCGGGTTAGGGCTGCCGCCGGGAATGATCTAACGTATGCAATACATTGCTCCGCTGGCGAAACTCATTGAACATTTCCGGACCCTCCCAGGGATCGGAACTAAGACGGCGGTTCGCTTGGCCTATCACGTTCTGGACATGGATGCGCGGCAGGCGCGGGCGTTGGCGGACGCCATTATAGAGGCCAAGGAGAAAATCGGGTTCTGCAATACCTGTTTTGACCTCAGCGACCGTAATCCTTGCGCTATCTGCGCTTCGGAACGGCGCGATCATAAGACGATCTGCGTCGTCGAGCAGCCTCAGGACGTGGCGGCGATGGAGCGAATGCACGATTATAAGGGCGTATATCACGTCCTTCACGGCGCGCTTTCTCCTTTAGAAGGAATTGGTCCGGAGAATCTTCGCATCCGCGAACTTTTAAATCGTCTTTCCGGCGATGAAGTTCAAGAAGTTATTATGGCGACGAATCCGAACGTCGAAGGAGAAGCGACGGCAATGTACCTGGCGCGTCTCTTGAAACCTTTGGGAGTGAAAGTTACGCGCATTGCCCATGGGCTGCCGGTGGGCGGAGATCTCGAGTACGCGGACGAGGTTACGCTGGCAAAAGCGATGGAAAACCGCGTTGAAATTTAAGCAGAAGGAAGTGCCTTTATGGTAGAATCTACGATTGTGGTGGCCTTTGCCGTCGGGCTGTTGGCCATCTGCCTCATTGGCAAGCTGATAAAATTGCCGATCCAGCTGCTCTTAAAATTCGTTTCCAACAGCGTCTGTGGTGCGATCATGCTGTTTGTCGTCAATATTTTCGGTCTCGACATTCAAATTACGATCCTTAAAGCACTATTTGCCGGGATATTCGGCATACCCGGCGTGCTTATTCTTATCATTTGGGACAAGGTTATCGTCGGGTAACAAAACGCGAATTTGATGGAAGAAAAAGGCCGCTGTACGAAACGAACGTGCAGCGACCTTTTTTGTTGCGAAAATATAGTTCTCGGTGTCTTCAAACACCGAAAATTGTGTAAAATAAGGATATAATAAACCAATTTTAGACAAGGATTATACATCCCAAAGACGATCTATGCTGTGAAAGCTGAAAATGCACCCGCCTTTTCCCCCCTTGCCTATGCAAAAGAAAATTCGTACAATAGAGGAAGAACAATATCAGAGAAAAAGGAGTGGATGAGAATGAAAAAATGGGTACAGGGCGTATGGGGGATCGCCATCGCCGCGAGTCTATTTTGGGGTGCGGTGGGGACAGCGTTCGCTCATACTATGCCCGAGGAGGAAGCTACATTGATTTTGCCCAAGCCCCCTGTCGGACAGTTCGAAATTGTCCCCCATGAAACCACCATAGGCGACCTCGACGCCTTCGGACCGCAGTTCATTGAGAGGAGAGATTTCACCGGCGACGGCATGCGCTTCGTGCGTTGCGACATATACAACGGCGCCTTCATCTTCCTTGCCCGCACCGGCGCGCAGGATGATTGTCCCGCCAGTGAAATGCCCATTGTCAGCTACGACGTCCAAGGCGTCGATCTCCATACCCCCTCCCATTTTTTAGTGAGTGCACCGTATGAAAAAGTCGTCGCCAAGTACGGGGAGGCATCCTATGTCCTGCGTAAAAACCCGGAACTAGTCACCTACGTCTATGCATTTGAAAAACGGATGACAGAGCTCAGCTTCGATGTGGACGAGGCAGGGAAAATCCGCGCTATCCACTATCGAAGCGAAATGTAACAGCGTCTTTAGACGATGAACCCCACCCCGGAAAATATCGGGCTTTTTTCGGCAACCATCCTCACGTCAGATCCAGACACTCGCTTTCGCGGCGGATGAAGAGGGCTCCATCCGCACCATCTCTTTCCAAAAGCAAATCGGCGGCGGAAAAGGGCGCTCACGTGCATAAGAAAACGGGGCTGTTGTACGGAAGTTTCGTGCAACAGCCCCGTTTCGTGTATCCTGAAATTACCCAGCGAAATGCTCAAAATACACAACGAGGGCGAAGAGAACCAGCGACAAAAGAATAAAGAAGAAAACGCCCCGGTTCAGCCACTTGAGGAGCGCAGCAGAAAGGCGGGTGGCTTTTCGCTGCGCATACATCATTAGGAGCGCGACAAGAAGAGAACTGTACATAGCGCGGTTTAGATTGCTCAGAAGCTCCCAGCCCGAAGTCAGGAGAAACAGCGTCATGCAGATAACAACGATAAGAACGATATTTTCCCACGGTTTATGCGCGTGTGGTTGCGACGTGTCGGAGCGGGTCAGCTCTTCCTCAAGTTCCTGCGCCGAATGGATATTTTTACGGACCCGTTTCATTTGCTTGGCCATGCAATAAATCACCAATCTTTCGTAGTTTTTATGATCGCCCTATTATACCTGCCAGCTATGCACAGGCGGGTCTTTATTCGCCTCTGCTAAGTGA
>ERZ773042.505-NODE-505-length-26737-cov-5.652950_pt1 | contig 26737 bp, 17 predicted proteins | sample MGYA00511664_ERZ773042 | MGnify/ENA primary metagenome ERZ773042 (study PRJEB29015, sample SAMEA2737984) | human oral metagenome | biome: human oral; feature: human-associated habitat; material: dental | place: China | collected 2036 ... | reverse complement strand
TGTGGGCCCAGCCGCTCGGCCGGGCCCACACCCATCAGTTGAGAGGTACTCCCCCCGTCAGCCTCGCAGCGTCGGGTCGGCGGCCAGGACGTCGGCAACCTCCTCCCGCGTGGGCGAGTAGGCGCCCTGGTGCAGGATGGTGATGCCGGAGGTGATGATGCCGCGGTGGATGGCGGGCAGGATCTGGTCCCACGAGGCCTCACGCAGGCGCTGCTTTGCCTCGCCGGAACCCAGGAGTCCCGCATCCACGAGGCCGGAGATCAGGCCGGCCATGAGCGAGTCGCCCGCGCCCACGGTGTCCACCAGCTCGACGTCCAGCGGGTCGACGACGAGCATGTCACGCTCGGCGGCAGCCTTGATGTAGACGCCCCAGGGGCCGCGCGTGCACAGGATCAGCGACGGGCCGGACTGCGACCACTCGCGGATGACGTCCTCGACGGGGCGGCCCGGGTAGAGCCACTCGAGGTCCTCGTCCGACGCCTTGACGACGTCCGCGAGGGCCACGATCGCCTCGATGTGGGGGCGGGCCTCGTCGGGCGTACCCAGCAGAGCGGGGCGGATGTTCGGGTCGTAGGACACGGTGCCGCGGATGGCCTGGCGCTTGACGGCGGCCAGGACCTTATCGGCGCCGGGTTCGACGACGACCACGTAGGAGCCGGTGTGGACGTGCCCGACGGTGTCCGGGTCCTCGACGGCGGGAACGTCCCACGAGAGGTCGAACTCGTAGGTGGCATGGCCTCGTTCGTCGACGGCGGCGTGGGCCACCGTGGTGAATTCGGCGCCGTCGCTGCCGGGCGTCAGGGTGACGCCGGCGGCCTCGGCGTGAGCGCGCACCTTATCGCCGCGAGCGTCACGGGCGAACCATGTCGCCAGCTCGGATTCGTGGCCGAGCCGGGTCAGGCCGGCGGCAACGTTGAGCATCGATCCCCCGACAACTTCGACGGGTTCACTGTTCGGGCGGGTGATCTCATCGATGAGAGCTTCCCCGATGTTCACGATCCTAGTCATTCGTCAACCCCAGCTTCTCTTCCATTTCTTCGAGCGGAATGCCCTTCGTTTCGGGCATGACCTTCAGCACCCAGAATAGCTGACCGACCATCGCGAGGAAGAAGATTCCAAAAGCGTAGCCACCTCCGAGTTTATCGGTGAGCACAGGGAAGGCGTAGGTGGTAATGAAGGCGAACACCCAGTGCGTGAGCGAGCCCAGGGACTGGCCGCGGGCGCGCACGCGGTTGGGGAAAATTTCCGAGATGAACACCCAGATGACGGAACCCTGGCCGAAGGCGTGCGAGGCGATGAAGCCGAGCAGGCCAAGGAGGATCAGCCAGACGGGAGCGGCGCTGCCCTCCTCGAAGTAGCCGCCCTCGTAGGCGAACATCATACCCGCCAGGAAGCCGAGCGAGATCAGGTAGCCGATCGAGCCGACGATCATGAGCTGGCGGCGGCCGATGCGGTCGATGACGGTGAGGGCGGCCATCGTAGCGACCAGGTTCATGAGGCCGACGATGACGGAGCCGATGTAGGGGAAGGCGTCACCCAGGACGGCGGCGCCGCCCGCGAGCTTCATGACCTTGGGCGCGTAGTAGAGGATCGCGTTGATGCCGGAGAGCTGGTTGAACATCGCGATGCAGAAGGCCATGAGGATGACCTTGCGGTAGCGGCGCGTGAAGAAGGGAACCTTGCCGCCGGCGGCATCCTCGGCGATCTGCGCCTTCATCTCGCCAATCTGCTCGTCACACTCGGCCTGGGAGGCAGTCAGGTGTTCAGAAATCTTCACGGCGAGTTCTTCGCGGCCGTGGGCGAGCAGCCAGCGCGGCGTCTCGGGGACAGTCGCCAGGAAGATCAGGAAGAAGATCGCAGGCACGGCCATGACGCCGAGCATCCAACGCCAGGCGGTGTCCTCGTGTGCGATCTCTCGGATCACCGCGTTCGAGGCGTATGCCAGGAGGATACCGAAGACGATGTTGAACTGGACGAGACCGACCAGGCGTCCGCGCACACGTGCGGGCGCGATCTCGGCGGTGTAGATGGGCGCCACCACGGAGGACAGGCCCACGCCGACGCCGCCGAGAAAGCGGAAGACCATGAAGAAGGTGATCGGGAAGGCTGAGGAAGCCGTCATCGAGCCGTCCGCAGCGGAGATCAGGGTGGGCGTCGGGGCCAACGCAGTGGCGAGCGCGCCGACGCCGAAGAGGACGCCGATGCAGAAGAGGATCGGCTTGCGCCCATGGCGGTCGGCGAGGCGGCCCGCGATGATCGCTCCGAAGATCGTGCCGATCGTGGCGATGGCGACGATCATGCCCTCTCCGACGGAGGAAAGCGCGTAGAGTTCTTTGAGTTTCTCTTCGGCGCCTGAAATGACAGCGGTGTCAAAACCGAAGAGCAGTCCGCCCAGGGAGGCTACAATAGCGCTTCGAATGACAAGCGGCGAAGTCTTTGACTGCGATGTAGACGACGTGGTCATACATGTCTCCGTGTCGATTAGTGACGGGACGCGCGGGGACTCGCGCATCGAAATCCCCGTGAGAACATGGGCGATTCTTCTGTGATGGTAGACATACAACAAACACCGGCGCCTGTGACCTGACTCACCTTATCAACCAAATAGCAGCGCTATTGACCGGTTCCGCGCCGTTTATCCCAGAACATGAAGTGATTCATATAATGGTCGTTAGCGCTGTCAACGTCCACGAAGTGAGCAGATAAGGACCAAAGTCGCAAGTGGCGCCGGGCGAGGCCGCTCAGACGTCACGGGCGTACAAGCGGGTCTGCCCCACTGTGCGGAAACCCAAGTAGTCGTAAACGGCTAAGGCCCCCGAGTGGTTCGCCGACCCGAGGCCCGTCCCAATGCGGTCCATGCCGTCGCGCGCCATCACCCGCATCGAGGCGATGATGAGCGCATTGACCGCATGACTCGAACGAGCCTCCTCGAGCACCCCCATCTGGTCGATGTAGCCCTCACGCCACCCCAAAACCGCCCAATCCTGAACGTACTTCGACGCGAGAAGGAAACCGAGGAGACGAGGACGATCCCCCCGCCGGTCGACGGCAACGAAAGACCATTCGGGCACGAAAGCACTGCGCCCACTCAACCACTGCTCCTGAGTGAGCGGAGGCCTACCCCACTCCAACTCGGAAAGCCGATTCGAAGCCATGCGAGCAGGCTCTTCCCACTCCGGGCCCCACGGCTCGATCCTCAGATAACTCCCCAGATCAGGGGCGTTCGGAATGCGTGAAAGGTCCGCCCGGAGCTCATAGTAGGTGCGGGCCCAATGAAATCCCCGCAGTTTCAACTGCTCTTCGAGATCCTCCTGCCCGACCTCGACCTGCATGGCGATCTGCGCGCGCCCAAGATCGGGGATCTCGGCGAGAATCTGCCTCGCAGTGGCCTCCTGCCAAGCAACGAGGGAGCCCCCCAGACCAATCCTGCGGAAAGAAGGATCGACGCCGCCTTGACACAGGCATTCAACGATGCCCGGCTTGCGAAGCACCACCTGGCCGAAGGCAACCATGCGTCCCTTCGCGATTCCGCGCGTCGCAAAACCCGCAAGCCCCCTCCATGTCCGATCTTCGGCGAGCATTTCAGCGACCTCGTCGGTGCTCGTCCGATAGGGAGGATTATCCTGAGCTTCCATTCGGGAGATGAGCGCCGCGAGCTTGTGCAGGTGCGCAGGCTCAAGAACCTCCCAGACGATGCCGTGGTGGCTCTCCGGCAAGCTCACCGGCGTGGGCGAAACAGTGTCGGCAGGACAAGCAGTGTCTACAGGAAGGGTTTCACCGCTGAGCGCGTCTGAATCAGTCATGGCGCACTCCCGTCCCTATTGGTCGATCGTGTAGAAGACTTCAGCGGGCCCATCAACGAAACCAAAACGCTCGTAGATCGCATGCGCATTCGAAGGGTTCTCCGTATCGACATCAAGTCCGATTCGTGACACCCCGCTCGCCGCAGCCGCCGACACCGTCGCCCCCAGGAGGGCCGTCGAAAGGCTATGTCCACGATGCTCAGCATCCACGCCCAACAGGTAGATATAGGCTTCCGTGCGACCGTTTGCGATCCAACGCTCCGCAGGCCTTCCCGTCAGACAGTAACCCGCAGGCCTTCCGTGCGGATCGAGGGCGACGAAGGACCAACGCGGATCGAGTTCCTCGGTCGCCTCGTCCCACCATATGCCCCGCAAAGAGGGACGGTAATGCTCGAGAAAAGCATCCATATGGACATGACGAACATCCGCTGTGGCAACCTCATCCCAGGGGACCACTGAATAGCCGTGTTTGGCTTTCAATGCCTTCTCGGAGCCTTCGAGCTCGCGATACATGATCTGAAAGGTGCGCTTCGCATAGAAGCCCGCCGCGATATAGAGGCGACGCCGATCCGTCATATGCGCATCGACGAAGTTATGGATCGACGAGGGGATTTCACTGTCCGCGCCAAAAGTTTCAACGAGCATCTGACGTGCCCGCCCATCCTGCCAGTACAAGAGGGCACGCCCCAGTCCTCGTCCTCGCCAATGAGGGTGAACGTAGGCGTTAACCACAGCGTTCGCACAGTCCGTGATTCTACGCAGCACGCGCACCGTTGCGACCGCGCAAATTCGGTGTTCAGCATCAATGCCGACAAGGGCGTCGACCCAATCCGTGCCGCACCGGCCCTCAATCATGTCGGCGACCTCTGAGGCGGAGACGCGATGATGAGTGTCATCAGCGGCTTCCACCGTCCGGATCAGCTCGTAGACCGAGGGGGCGTCAGACGCGATGATCGAACGCCACCGCAGTCCAAGGTGAACGCCAGGGTGCGGAACTGAGGCCGGCGGCGTTAGTCGCTCAGCGAGTCCAGTCATGCGTCTAGTGTACTTTCGATCCGGGCCTAAAGTCTTACCCCACTAATTCCGAGGGCGTACAAGCGGGTGAAAACCCAGATTTCAGGCGTCGATTCGGTCGCGATCAAGACCAGAAGAGCCCTCAACGATGAACTCTTTACGAGGACCAACGGTAGATCCCATGAGAAGTTCAAACACTTCCTCGGCCTCACGCAAAGCCGCCTCATCGGCGAGAGTGATGCGCCGCAGGGAGCGGTGAGCGCGATCCATCGTCGTCTCCGCCAACTGGTCCGCGTCCATTTCACCCAGGCCCTTGTAGCGCTGGATCGGTTCCTTCCAGGTCCTCCCCTGTTTTCTCAGCTGCGCCAGCTTCGCATGGAGTTCCACCTCCGAGTAGGTGTAGACAAGTTCTCGGGGTTTTCTTCCGCGCGCGGACACGTCAATGCGATGCAAAGGGGGCACTGCCGCGTAAATGCGCCCGGCCTCGACCATGGGACGCATGTAGCGGAAGAAAAGAGTGAGGAGCAGGGTGCGGATGTGCGCGCCGTCCACATCCGCGTCCGTCATAAGGATGACTTTGCCGTAGCGCGCCTGCTCAATATCGAAGGTTCTGCCCGATCCTGCGCCGATGACTTGAATGATGTTCGCGCACTCCGCGTTCGCGAGCATGTCCGCAGTCGAAGCCTTCTGGACATTGAGGATCTTGCCCCGAATCGGGAAGAGGGCCTGATACTGGCTGTTCCTCGCGGCCTTCGCAGTGCCCAGCGCCGAGTCGCCCTCGACGATGAAAAGTTCCGTCTGCGAAACGTCCTCCATGCGACAATCGGCGAGTTTGGCGGGTAAGGAGGAAGTTTCGAGGGCGTTCTTCCTTCTTGAAATCTCCTTGTGGATGCGAGCCGAAACCCGGGCCTTCATCTCCCCGACGACCTTCTCCAGCAGTTGGGAGGTCTGATGCTTGTCATCGCGTTTCGAGGAGGAGAACTTCTTCTTCAGCCACTCCGAAACGACCCGGTTGACGACGGCACGCACCTGCGGAGTACCGAGAACTTCCTTCGTCTGCCCCTCGAACTGGGGCTCAGGGAATCGCACGGTCACAACAGCCGTCAAGCCCGCCTGAACATCCTCTTTCTCCGGGCGTCCGTCCTTCGCCGTCACTTTGAGTTTGCGAGAGTTCTTGTCAATCTGGGCGCGCAGGACCTTCAAGATCGCCTGTTCAAAGCCTGCAATGTGGGTGCCGCCCTTCGGGGTTGCGATGATGTTGACGAAGGACTGGAGGGTCGTGTCGTAGCCGATCCCCCAGCGCAAGGCGCAGTCGACCTCGCACAGGCGCTCCACTTCAGTCGCGGCGAGGTGACCGGTCGCGGGGTCGAGGGCCTGCACGGTCTCTGTGAAGGTCCCAGATCCTTCAATGTGCCAGGTGTCCGTCACGGCTCCGTCTCCTGCGAGCCAGTTGACGAAGTCGACGACTCCTCCGTCGAAGCGGAAGGACTCGTGGAGGACCTCTTCTGCGCGTTCGTCCCAGCAATTGATTGTCAATCCGGGCACGAGGAAAGCAGTCTGGCGGGCGCGTGCAAGAAGGCCCTCCCAGGAAAAGCCCTCGGTGGCGGGGAAGATCTGGAAGTCCGCCCAAAAGCGCACTCTGGTGCCGGTAGTGTTCTTCTTGACTTTGCCGACGGTCTTCAAGCGGGAGGCGTCGGTGAAGGGGGTGAAGGGCGAGTTCGGGGTGCGCTGCTCGGAATCGTCGAATTCACCGGGCTCTCCGCGTCGGAAGCACATTTCCCAGGTTTTTGAGCCGCGGTCGACTTGCACGTCGAGGCGGGCGGAGAGGGCATTGACGACGGAAGCTCCGACACCGTGGAGGCCGCCAGAGGAGGCGTAGGAGCCGCCGCCGAATTTGCCGCCCGCGTGGAGCTTCGTATAGACGACCTCCACGCCGGATAAGCCCACTCCTGGGACTTCGTCAACGGGGATTCCACGCCCGTTGTCGGCCACTGATGCGGAGTGATCGGGGTGGAGGCGGACGTTGATCGTGTCGCAGTGTCCTTCCAGCGCTTCATCGACCGCGTTGTCAATGATTTCCCAGAGGCAGTGCATGAGGCCGCGGTGGTCCGTGGAACCGATGTACATGCCGGGGCGCTTACGCACCGCTTCGAGCCCCTCGAGGACGGAAAGGTGGCGCGCTGAGTAGTCAGAGGCTGGAGGAGTCACCCGCATATCCTAAGGAAGAGCCTGGGCATTTCCATCCAGGCGTGCCGAGATTCCCGAGGCCGAAGGCGAATCGCACAGGCCGAAGCACCCTCCGAATTGCGCCCGCGGTGAACATTGGCTTGTGAATGCGCGCCGGGGCGCCCTCGTGGTGTCCAATGGAGACATGACAGCAACGACTCTTGAACGCCCGGCGTCCACCGAGGAAGCGATCCTCACTGCAGCCGACCGCTGTGATCAGTGTGGCGCTCGTGCACGCGTCCGCGTCACTCTCACTTCCGGTGGTCGCCTCTTCTTCTGTGCCCACCACGGTTCCAAGCATCTCGCGCCAATCGCGTCGAAGGCGAGTGAAATCCTCGACGAACGCCATCTTCTCCTTGAGGACTAAGCGCCTCGAGCACTCCCCCATGATCTGAAAGGGGGCCTGTGGAACTGAGAGTCCACAGATCCCCTTTTTTCACATCCGATTTCATGCCCGCAACCCAGTCGGGCAAGTGCCCTCGAAGCGGATGAGGGGCACCTAGGCGTTGTTATTCGCTCAGCTCAGTGGGGTAATTCCGGATTCGCTCGCATCTTTCCCCCACGCAGTAGAGCCGCGCAGTCAAGCTAATGAGCGAGCCGCTGAGACACGACCCCCGTCACGCCATCGCGCATCGTCACGCCGTAAAGGGCATCAGCGATCTCCATCGTCCTCTTCTGATGCGTAATGACAATGAGCTGCGACTCCTCACGCAACTCCTGGAAGATCTTCAAAAGCCGTGAAAGATTCACATCATCAAGAGCGGCCTCGACCTCGTCCATGACGTAAAAGGGTGAGGGACGGGCCTTGAAGATCGCGACGAGGAAAGCGATCGCCGCAAGGGAACGCTCACCACCCGATAGGAGGGACATGCGCTTGACCTTCTTTCCGGCTGGGCGCGCCTCGATCTCAACGCCCGTCTCGAGCATCGCATCAGGATCAGTGAGGATGAGCTCGCCCTTGCCGCCGGGGAAGAGCACATCGAACACGTGGGCGAATTGCGCGCGAGTATCCTCAAAAGCGGACGCGAAAGCCTCCTCCACCAGTCGATCCACGTCGTCAATGATTCTCAGCAGATCCGCCTTCGACTCGCGAAGATCCCTCACCTGGCTCACGAGGAACTCGTGGCGCTTCGCCAGGGCGTCATGCTCCTCCAAAGCCAAAGGATTGACCTTGCCGAGGCACACAAGCTCCTTCGTCGCGGCCTCCAAAAGCTTCTCCTGCTCGGAGCGGACGAAGGGCGCTGCCCCCTCCTCGATTTCAGCATCCGGGTCATCCGGAAATCTCGGGACAAGATTATGAGGACCGAAGTCGGCGATAAGGGTATCAGTCTCTAAGGAGAGCTCCTCAAAAGCACGGCGTTCACAGTCCTCGACCCGCAGTTGAAGCTGGGCGCGCGCGATCTCGTCCCTTTGGGAAGCTCCCGTGACATCTGCGAGGGCGAGGCGCTCCTCTTCCGCCTGGCGGCGCGCATCCGACAATGCCTGCGAGGTTTCACGCCGAGCATCCTCATCGATCAGGCGGGCCTGCTCAGCCTCTTCGAGGGCGCGGGCCGCCGCCTCAACGCCGAGCCGAGCCCCGGCTTCAACATTCACAGCTGCTTCGAGTGCGCGCACACGTCGAGCTTCGCGTTCAATGCGACGTCGACGTTCATTGCGCTCCGCGGCCGCCTGGGATCGAAGGGCACGGGCCTTCGATTGGGCCTGGCGTGATCTCTCTTCGATCGCGCGCAACTCGAGGCGGGCATTCGTCTCCGTTTCTCGGGCCGCCCGAGCCTTCGCCGAAGCATTCTCAGCGGCGGCCTTCGCGGCTTCAAGATCCTCACCGGGATCCTCACCGCTGCGCTCAGCTAGACGGGTTTGTGCGTCTTTGACCCTCTCGGCCGCCCATTCGACGTGTTCAGCAGCCTTCTTCGCCGTCGCCCGCGTGCGGGCCGCTTCAGCTTCAGCCGCTTGTACGGCTGATTTCAAACGAGCCTGTTCCTGTGCGATCTTCGCCTTGTGCCAGTCCTCGGCGCGAAGTGCCTTGAGTGCCTCGTTCGCGCCACGGATGGCTTCATCCAGTGTGGAGTTCGCCGCCTGAAGTTCAGCGTCAATGCGCGCCTCCTCCTTAACCGCGTGGCGCGCCCGATCCTTGGCGTCTTCAAGTTGCGCGCGCAAGGCCAGCAAAGAATCACCCGGAGCTCCCGAACCGATCACGGATTCTCTGCGCAGGATCGCACCGCTCGACGTGACCGCTGCTCGCACTCGTTCATCGTCAAGAGCGGCGAGCGCACCTTCAAGGTCCTCGACGATAACCGCATGGTCGAGGAGGGCCGCGAGCGCCAAGCCGATCGGTCCTTTCGCTGTCGCGCACTCGCGCGCCCACTTCGCGCCCTTCGGGGCAGGCCCCTGGTTGTGCTCGCTATTCTGCGCAGTTTCCTGTGCCGGGGCCTGCCCTGCGATGAGCATCCTCAACTGCCCGGAGCCGAGTCTTTCCGCATCGCGCACATGAGTGGCGGCCGCCTCCACGGATTCGACGAGGACCGCGTCTGCGAAAGGCGAGAGCAATGCGGCGATCGCGTTCTCAGCGCCGCGTTCTGTTTCGATGAACTCTTGTACAGCCCCGAAGCTGCCCTCGGCCTCGATGAGCCTGGAGGTGTCGTCGTCTCTGACGAGGGATTGGGCGAGCGCGTCGCGTCGCGCCTCCCAGTGTGCTCTGTCTGCTCTGGCCTCGCGTTCTTTCGCTACAAGCGCGTCGAGTGCGGCGCGGGCCTCATCGCGTTTCCGGGTCGCTCCAAGGTGCGTGTCAGCGGCTCCGCCCTCGGCCTCCTCCTCAAGTCGAGGTGCGCTAGCTAGGGCCTCACGGGCTTTTTCGAGGCGCTCATGTGCCTCTTCAAGGGCCTTGTGGGAACGTTCAGCTTCGGATTTGGCGGCCTCCACGCGGGTTTTCGCACTCGCCACATCGCCGGTGAGTCTCGCTCTCATCTCCCGATGATCGGCGTGTACCCGATTAACACGTGCGAGTTCCGCCGCGGCTCTCATATCGGTGTCCTCGGCCTCGTCCTTTTCACGGATGGCGGCCGTGAGTCGCGTTTTCGCTCGTTCCACCGCTTCGAGGAGTTCGGCGTCCTCTTCTCCTGCTTTCTGGGCCAGCTGGTCGAGGACCTCGGGGTCTTCACCTTCGGGGGCGAGCTCGGCTTGGGAATGGTTGCGGACGCGCTCTTGGGCGGTCCGAAGGGTTCCGCGTAGGCGCTCATGCAGTGCGGTGATCTCCTGCCATTGCCTATTCGCCTGTTCGAGGGCGGGAACGAGGGAGCGTTCACGCTCTTCGAGCTGTGTGATCTGCGCGCTGATGCGCTCGATGCGTTCCTCAATGGAGGCCCGGCGTCTTTTGAGGAGCTGTTCGGATTCGGATTGGGCGGCAAAACGCTCGTGTGCTGCGACGAGTTCGTCGGCGAGGAGGCGAGCTTTCGCGTCACGGACTCGGGCCTGGATGAGGGAGGCTTTGCGCGCGGTTCGGGCTTGTCGGGCCAGCGGGCCGAGTTGGCGTTGGATCTCCTGGGTGAGGTCGAGGACGCGCACGAGGTTATGGTCCATGTCCGCGAGTTTGCGGAGCGCGCGTTCTTTTCGGCGCCGGTGTTTGAGGACTCCGGCGGCTTCTTCAATGAATCCGCGTCGTTCTTCCGGGCTTGCTTGGAGGATCGAGTCGAGCCTGCCCTGTCCGACGATGACGTGCATTTGACGGCCCATGCCCGTGTCGGAGAGGAGTTCTTGAATGTCGAGGAGTCGAGCGGGAGCACCGTTGATCGCGTATTCGGAGCCGCCGCCGCGAAAGAGTGTCCTGGTGATCGTGACTTCCGTGTAGTCGATCGGCAGTACTCCGTCGGTGTTGTCGATCGTCAGATCCACTTGTGCGCGGCCGAGGGCGGGGCGTGCGGCCGTTCCAGCGAAGATCACGTCTGACATGTTGGAGCCGCGCAGGCTTTTCGCACCTTGTTCACCCATGACCCATGCGAGGGCGTCCACGACATTCGACTTGCCCGAGCCGTTGGGTCCGACGACGCAGGTGATCCCAGGTTCGAGGCGGAGTGTCGTTGCGCTCGCGAAGGACTTGAACCCGCGCAGGGACAAGGATTTGAGGTGCACATGGCCACATTACGCGAAATGGCGCCCCCCTTAGGTGCGGGCAGGCGCCTGTGTTCTTGTTGTATTCGTTGAGGCGTGGCTTGTGCGAGGGCCACGCCCTTTCAGGATCGTCGCCGCGTTGACTGCGCTGCGCTCTGCGTTGTCTGCGCTTGATGGTTACCAGAGGATTGGAGGATCCGCACGGTGCTGCAGCGCCGCCGCGCTGGGTCATCATCGGAACGTCGCGTTATCGAAGCGTTTGATCAGCATCGGCGGATCGAATCCCCGCCCAGGTCTTGCTCTATCGTCGCCGCGTTGTGTTGCCAGAGCATCAGTCCCTCTACGATTCCTTGAAGAAGCGACGAAACACGACCCGTGCAAGCAAGCAGCTGCGTTCTCAGTGTGTGGCGCGTCGACGAAGAAGCGCCAAGCGGGAGGCGCCTGGGGCGCCTCCCGGCCGCGTCCTCGTCACTCGTGGTAGACGAGCTCAGGGAACCACAAAGCGATCTCACGCTCCGCGGAAGTCGGAGAATCCGATCCGTGGACCACGTTCTCCACGTACTTCGAACCCCAGTCACGTCCCAAGTCGCCGCGGATCGTTCCAGGGGCCGCGAGCGTCGGATTCGTCGTCCCCATGAGGACGCGAACGCCCTCGATCACCCGGTCACCCTCGACGACAACCGCCACAAGGGGACCCGAGCTCATGAACTCGAGCAGGCCGGGGAAGAAGTGCTGATCGCGGTGCTCCGCGTAGTGCTCCTCAAGCAATTCTTTCGAGGCCCGCTTGATCTTCAAGCCCTTGAGCACGTAGCCCTTCGCCTCGATGCGGCGCAGGACCTCGCCGGTCAGGCCCCGGGCGAAACCATCGGGCTTAACGAGGACGAGAGTGTGCTCCTTGTTCGGGTCGAGCAGTTCAGGAGTCGGCATCGGCCCACCTTTCAGTTGTCGTTTCAATGAGCATCATCAGATGCTCGGCTTCGAGCGCGAATCATTCTGGCAGATAAACGCGGTCGGGCGTAGGGGATTCCGGATGCTCTCACAGCGCTGTTCCTCGCTGTGAATCGGCTGAGGATCATCGGCCTGGGCCACTCGAGGAGAACGCTGTGAGCATTGAGGCTTAAGCCGGAGGAGAGGCCGACGCAGCAAGCCGAACTCCCAGCCGAAGTTCAGCACAACATCTCAGCTCCGGGCTGTCTGAGAATCCCGTTTTCAGCATTGAGCCTCAAGTCAAGCAAGAGGCCGAGCCCAGAGGCTGCCCGAGGATCACCCCGGGCAGCCATCGGCTTCACTCGACCTTCTCGATCGCCTTCACAAGGGCGTCCAAGGCCTGAGCCGCTTCCGGGCCCGAGGCTGAAAGCTCGACCCTTTGCCCCTGAGTGACGCCGAGCGCCATGAGTTCAAGAACCGATGCGGCATCCGCACCGTTCAAGGTCACCTCTGCGTCGAAAGAGCCTGCGACCCGAGCGACGAGCGCCGCCGGGCGAGCGTGCAGCCCCACCGGGTCAGCGACGAGAGCACTCGCCGTGATCGGCTCATCATCCCGGGTGGCCGGTTCGGGGCGAAGATCGAAATCTTCGGCCTCCTCCGCCGCCAATTTGCAGACGTTTCGGGCGGCCGCCACGACATTGCCAAGGGAATCGCCGAGTTGTGCCTTAACGGAAGCCGCGATCGTCGCCTCCACCACGGGGGCATCAACGAAGACGATGTGCTCCGGGTCGTCGGCGAAATCGAGCACAGCCTCGACTGTCATCAGCGCGGACCCAAGATCAGCCAGGACGACGACGCCTGAGCCCGCTTCGGTTCCCACAGCCTCCAGCGCCGAGTTCACAGCCGCTTCGATCTTGTCGTAGGAAGTGCCGATCCCCCCGTCCTCGGTGCCGCCCGCCGCCTTGAAGACGACGTCCGGCGCCATTTGTTCGGCGAGTTCAACGATTCCCCTGGCCAGAAGATCCGAATGCGAAGCAATGACGAAAGCGACCCTGGTCATCATGCCTTCTTCGCAGCTTCGAGAGCCTTGGCCAAAATGATCGACGAGGACATCGCGCCCGGATCGAGGTGCCCGATGGAGCGCTCACCCAAGTAGGAGGCGCGCCCCTTCGTTGCTTTCATCGGTTCGGTCGCGGCTGCGCCCTCGGCGGCGGCAGCGGCTGCGGCCTCGAGGACCGCGATCTCGTCCGCCCCCTCGGATGCGGCCTTCGCGGCAGCATCCGATGCGGGGCCCCAGGCATCGACCATGGTCTTCTCCCCGCGTTCAGCCTTACCGCGAGCCTGAATCCCTTCGAGCGCTGCCAAGATCAGCGCTGCCACGCCCTCGGCATTGACGGGTTCGAGGGCGCAGGCCTTCGCGGCGCGCAGGAACGCAGTGCCATACAGGGGCCCCGCCGCTCCTCCAACCGTGGACATGAGGGTCTTCGCGACGACTTTCAAAACGTCTTGGACGCTCCCGCAGGGCCTCTCCTCGAGGACGGAGACGACCTGGGAGAAGCCGCGGTCGAGATTCTCACCGTGGTCGCCGTCGCCGATCTGGCGGTCCAGATCAATGAGGTACTCGCGGTTGGCGGCAACGGCTTCACGGGTGAGCAGCATCCACCGGGTCGCCCATGCGACGTCGAGAGTCATTGTGCGTTCCTCACTTCCATGCCGGAGTGGACACCGGCGCGTCGAAAAGCTCGAGCAGTTCATCGTCGACGCGCAGCAGCGTGATGGACACGCCGGGCATCTCCAAACTGGTGACGTAGTTGCCGACGAGGGAGCGAGCAATGCTCACGCCATCCGCTTCGAGGAGTTCAGCGAGGCGACGGTGGCAGATGTACAGCTCCGAGGAGGGAGTGCCGCCCATGCCGTTGACGAGGGTGATGACGCGCTCCCCAGCTTTGAGTTCGAGGTCGTCGCGAACCTTCGTGTAAAGCTCTTCGACGAGGGCGTCGGCGCTTTCCATCTTCCCGCGGCGGTATCCGGGCTCTCCGTGGATGCCGATTCCGAGCTCAATCTCATCATCAGCGAGGTCGAAGGAGGGTTTGCCCGCGTGGGGGACGGTGCAGGGGCCCAGAGCCAGGCCCATGGAGCGCATCTCAGAGTTCGTCTTCTGCGCGACTGCGGTCACGGCGTCCAAGTCGTCACCGCGTTCAGCGGCGGCTCCCGCGAGCTTTTCGACGAAGATCGTGCCTGCGACGCCCCGGCGGCCCGCAGTGTAGAGCGAATCTTCAACGGCCACATCGTCGTTCACGACGATGCTGCGCACCTCGATGTCCTCCATTTCGGCCATTTCGGCGGCGGTCTCGAAGTTGAGGACGTCGCCGGTGTAGTTCTTCACGATGTGCAAGACGCCAGCGCCGTGGTCGGCGGCTTTCGTCGCCTCGAGGATCGGATCGGGGGTCGGTGAGGGGAACACCGCTCCGGGGACGGCCGCGTCAAGCATGCCCTCGCCGACGAAGCCTGCGTGGAGGGGTTCGTGGCCGGAGCCGCCGCCGGACACGAGCCCGACCTTCCCCTCCGTCTTCGGGGTTTTACGGGTCACAAAGTCGGGATCAAGATGGACCTCGACCAGGTCGGCGTGGGCGAGGGCGAAGCCCTCCAGGGTTTCCTTCACGACGTTATGGACATCGTTGACCAGCTTCTTCATGGTGCCTCCTTGCATCCGGTGAACGGTCGCCACGACCAATGCTGCCACCTCAATGCACGTTCAACCACCCATTTGGACGAGTGTGCAGACCTTAGGCCTTCTTTCCGGCCAAAGACAGCATATGACCTGCAAGAACAACCGAACCGAAGACGACGACACCCGCCTTGTCCGCAGGGTCGCTCGTCGCCTCGGCGAGCTGGGCCGCCAGATCCACCGCATCAGCGAGCGAATCGCGCGCCTGAACCCGCTCCTCGCCGAAAACCTCGGCGGCGATGAGCTGGAGTGTCTCAAGATCGGCCGCCCGCTCCCCCGGCATCTGCGTCACGACAATCGAGTCGAGGTGCGGCTCCATCTCGGATAGCACGGCTTCGATCTCCTTATCCGCCATTGCTGAATACACGCCGACAGTGTGCGCAAAGGGGAAGGACTCTTCGAGGGCGCGGGCCAAGGATCTGACTCCGGCCGGATTGTGGGCGGAGTCAGCGATGATCGTCGGTGAATGCCGGACGACCTGGAGGCGCCCAGGCGAAGTTGCCGTCATCATGCCGTTCTCCACGATGCATCCGTCGAGCTCACGGCCTCCCATGAACGCTTCGACTCCGACGAGGGCGCAAGCCGCGTTGTGAGCTTGGTGCTCGCCGAAAAGCGGAAGGAAGACGTCTTCGTACACGGCTGCAGGGGTACGGACGCTCACAAGCTGGCCGCCGACGCCCATCTGGCGTCCCAACACCTCGAAGTCCCGTCCCTCCAGGCGCACGACGGCATCGACCTCGCGGGCGCGTTCGAGGAGAATATCGAGGGCCTCTTCGGGCTGTTCGGCGATGACGACGATCTGTCCGGGTTTAATGATGCCCGCCTTCTCGCGCGCAATATCGGCAATCTTGGAGCCCAACCATGTGGTGTGGTCACGGTCGATCGGCATGATGACGCTCACCCCCGCGTCAAGAGTGTTCGTCGCATCCCACAGGCCGCCCATTCCGACTTCCACGACGGCCGCGTCGACCGGGTAGTCAGCGAAAGCCGCGAAAGCCATGACAGTGAAGACTTCGAAGAAGGACAGGCGAGGCCCTCCTTCAGCTGTGGAACGTTCATCAACCATGTCGATATAGGGGGCGACGTCCTCCCAGGCGGCGATGAAGCCCTCCTTGGAGATAGGGGCGCCCTCAAGGCTGATGCGTTCGCGGGCGTCGAGCAGGTGCGGGGAGGTGAACCTGCCGGTCTTCATGCCGAAGGCCGTGAGCAGCGCGTCAATGATGCGGGCTGTGGAGGTCTTGCCATTGGTCCCCGTGATGTGAATGGCCGGGTAGGAGCTCTGAGGGTCGCCGAGAATGTCAAGGACTGCTTTCACCCGCTGCGTGGAAGGCTGGACATTATGCTCGGGGGCGCGCGCAACGATCGACTGGTAGATCTCCTCAACTCTCGTGTCGAGCGCGAGCTGTGCATCAGCGTCATCGAGGGCTCGCTCATGCTCGAGCTTGGCCTGTTCGGCCTTCGCTTGCGCGGCGTCTTCGAGGAAGTCCTCATCGACCTCGCCCTCGATTTCGGCGAGGATGGAGGGGTCGGGGCCGAGCAGCAGGGAGGATTCGACGAGGGCGCGCAGGGCTGCGGCGCGTTCAGCCTCTGGATCCGCATTCCCCCCGCCAATGCCGGTGGCGTCTGTACCAGTGATGTCGGTGAGAGCGAGTTCGTCGGGAGCGTCGGCCTCTTCGAGGTACGGGAGGAGATCCGCGGGGATGGTGCCGGGCTGGTGCTCATGGTACTCGTCGTGCTGGTGCTGCTCGCGGCGCTCGTGAACATTCATCTCATTGCTCTGCTGCAGGTCCTCACCCTTCTTGCTCTGCTGCTGCTCGTCACCGAAAAATGCGGGGTGCTCGTTTGCCATTCATTCCTCCCGGGCTCCTTCCCGGGGTCCCGGGACGCGAAAGCCGATTCTATCCCCGCACGCTGCGCCAAGGCTCACCGCCCGGGTGCATGGGCGCCTTCTGGGCACAAGTCGGACCCTCACGGCCCTTCTCCCCCACGGCCAAGCGCATTTGCCCAGGTCGCAAGTCGGGGTTCACCCCACTCTCCCCCTCTTCGTCCGACTTGTGCCCACCAAAGGACCAAGCGCTCACCTTCAAAGCGGAATTGCGACCCCAATTCGTCCAACTTCACCAACAAAAATCAGCCAACTTCACCAACAAAAACCAGCCAACTTCACCAACCAAATCCAGCCAACTTACCCAATGAACACGGGCTTTTCATTGCAATTACAATGAATTTACCCTACCTTAGACCCATGGTTAGGACTTATCTTCCGCGCATTGCCGATGGCATCCTCGCGAAGGCTCTCGCAAGCAGCGGTGCCGTGCAGATCCGAGGTCCGAAATGGTGCGGGAAGACAGCAACAGGCTCCCGCGCTGCAGCCTCACTCCTCTACATGCAAAACCCAGACCATCAACGCCAGTATCTCGCACTCGCCGACTCTAAGCCTTCGTCTCTCCTCGAGGGGGCCACACCTCGGCTCATCGATGAATGGCAAATGGCGCCTCAGCTGTGGGATGCTGTTCGCTTCACCGTCGACCAACGCGGGTTGCCCGGTCAATTCATCCTCACCGGTTCTTCTACACCAACTGTCCAGGGAGCACACTCTGGCGTCGGACGTATCGAGCGCTTCAGTATGCGAACGATGTCCCTCTTTGAATCGAAGGAATCGAACGGACAGGTGTCACTGGCTTCATTGTTCGACGGAGCCGTTGATATCGGAGCCGTCTCCCCACTTGATGTCGACGGAATCGCTCGCGTGATGTGCCGGGGCGGCTGGCCCGTCGCCGTCACCGCTCAAAACCCTGACCAGGCGCTACGTCTCCCCCGTGCTTACGTTGATGGGCTTATCTCGTCAGATGTGTCGCGAATGGACGGTGTTCGGCGCAACGAGACACGCATGCGGGCACTCATGCGCGCATACGCTCGACATGTATCGACTCAAGCATCGATATCAACGATCAGCGCAGACCTCGCGGCGCATGATGACGCCGCGTCCCCCGGAACGGTCACCGATTACCTTGATGCTCTCACCCGCTCCTTCGTCATTGAGGATTTGGAAGCGTGGGCGCCGGCACTACTGTCCCGAACGGTCATCAGGACTACTCCGACTCGTCATTTCGTAGACCCGTCGATCGGACTCGCCGTGATGAGGGCCTCGCCGCGAGACCTCTTGGGCGATTTTGAGACCTTCGGCTTGCACTTTGAATCCTTGTGCGTGCGCGACCTGAGAACCTATGCCGAGGCGATCGATGGCACGGCCTACCATTATCGAGACAAAACCGGTCTGGAAGCGGATATCGTCCTCGTTCTCGCCGATGGGCGTTGGGCCCTCATTGAGGTGAAGCTTGGTTCATTGCATCTTGATGCTGCCGCTGCGAATCTGCGCAAATTGTCCGACCGCGTGGACCCGAAGCGCATGGGCGCCCCCTCGTTCCTCGCAGTCGTCACTGGGACTGCGACCGCCTACAGGCGCGATGACGGTGTGTTCGTCATCCCCCTTGCGTGCCTCGCGCCCTAAGGCTTTGCCTTCACGCCGTCACACGGTTCATGAGCTCGTCATAGTCCGTAGTTGTACTTCCCCATTACGCACGTCCGACTTGTGGCCGGTAGGCAAAAGAATGCAGACGTTCTTAACGCAAGACGGGTGGAAGCATGCGATTACTCGCGTGCTTCCACCCGTTTTACCGGATTCGCACCATCTGAGCCTTAGCGCTTCGCGACGCTCACGCTTAGTTTCTCGCCCGCCTCGACCGACACCGAAAGGGCCAGGGTTTCGTGGGCGATCATCTCGCGATGCGTCTCAACCGCGCCGAGGCGCTCCGCAGGCACAGCCAGTGCAAGGTCAATGCGGTCGGCGACATGCAGGCCCGCGTTCTTGCGCTCATCTTGGATGGCACGGATGACATCGCGCGCATACCCCTCGGCCTCGAGCTCGGGCGTGAGCTCAGTGTCGAGCACAACGAAAGTGCCATTCGCCAAAACGTCCGCGACTTGTCCCTCGTCGGCGTTCACCGAGGTCGTCACACTGAACTGCTCGCCGCTCAAAGAAACAGGTGCGCCCTCGACCATAACGCCGGAAAACACGCAAGACGCCCCGTCCTCGGACACCTGCCATTCCCCCGCCTTCTGGGCCTTGAAGAGCTGCGACGTGAGCTTGCGGATCTCAGGCGAGAAGGCGCGCGGGTTGAGGGACAGCTCAGTGGAGACCGACAGGCCGGACTCGGCCGGGGTCAAAAGGCGAACATCCTTGACATTGACCTCGGAAGCAATAAGGCCCGCGAAAGAAGAGAGCGCCTCGGCCTGCTCGGACACGACCCGCAGGCCCTGGAGGGGCTGGCGCACGCGCAACTGGTTCGCCTTGCGCAACGCATGGGCTGAAGACACGACGTCGCGCACCTCGTCCATTGCGGCGACGAGGGCATCGTTGGCCACGGCCTCGGGCAGGATCGGATAGTCAACCAGGTGCACAGACTCGCCGCCGGTCAAGCCCTTCCAGATCTCCTCGGTCAGCAGGGGCAGCAGCGGCGCGGCCACCTCCATGAGGCGCACCAAAGCCGTGTACAGCGTGTCGAAGGCCGCCTGATCCTCATCCCAGAAGCGCTGGCGTTGAGTGCGCACATACCAGTTCGTCAGCACGTCGAGGTAGTCGCGCACCAGCTCGCAGCCCTTCGCGATGTCGTACTCGTCAAGGCTCGCCTTCACGCCGCACGCGAGATCTCGCGTGTGGGCCAGCAGGTAGCGGTCCATTTCAACGAGGCCATCAACGACACGTGGGTCACCAAGGTCAAGCAAGCACCCCTCAATGCCTTCGCCTTTGTTCGCGGCTCCCGCGTACAGGGTGAAGAAGTAGTAGGCGTTCCAGATCGGCAAGAGCACTTGGCGGACGGTGTCGCGAATGCCCGCGTCCGTGACCATGAGGTTGCCGCCGCGAACGACGGGTGAGCTCATGAGGAACCAGCGCATCGCATCGGAGCCGTAGGAGTCGAACACTCCGTTCACGTCCGGGTAGTTGCGCAGCGACTTACTCATCTTGCGCCCGTCGTCGCCCAGGACGATGCCGTGCGAGACGACGTTCGTGAACGCCGGGCGATCGAAGAGGGCGGTCGCGAGGACGTGCAGGGTGTAGAACCAGCCGCGGGTCTGACCGATGTATTCGACGATGAAGTCGCCCGGGTAGTGCGACTCGAACCATTCGGCGTTCTCGAAGGGGTAGTGGACCTGCGCATAGGGCATTGATCCGGATTCGAACCAGCAGTCGAGGACGTCGGGGATGCGGCGCATCATGGACTTGCCGCTCGGGTCGTCCGGGTTGGGGCGAACGAGTTCGTCAATGAAGGGGCGGTGCAGGTTGTCGACCTGCACTCCGAAGTCGCGTTCGAGTTCAGCGAATGAGCCGTAGACGTCTTCACGCGGATAGTTCGGGTCGTCCGAACGCCACACGGGGATCGGCGCTCCCCAGAAGCGGTTGCGCGAGATCGACCAGTCGCGCGCGCCCGCGAGCCAGTTGCCGAAGATCCCGTCCTTCGTGTGCTCGGGCACCCAGGTGATTCCCTGGTTGAGTTCCACCATGCGGTCGCGGATCGCGGTGACCTTCACGAACCAGGAGGACACGGCCTTGTAGATCAGGGGCTTGCGGCAGCGCCAGCAGTGCGGGTAAGAGTGCACGTAGGACTTCTGCTGGACGAGGACGGCGCGCCGCTCCTCAGGGATACGAGCCATCGGGCCCGAGCCGTCGCGAAGGTCCACGATGATCGGCTTGTTCGCTTCGAAGACTTGCATACCCTCGTAGTCGGTCACTTCAGAGGTGAAGCATCCGCCCTCGTCGACGGGGATGACGGGCTTGATGCCGACCTCCATGCACACGAACATGTCGTCCTCACCGAAGGCGGGGGCGATGTGCACGAGGCCGGTGCCATCCTCAGTGGACACGTAGTCGCCGGGGATGATGCTCCAGCCGTTCGGACCGGGGGCTGCACCCTCGGACCGGTGTTCGGTGGTGTTGTAGTAGTCGAAGATCGGGTGGTAGCTGCGACCCGCCAGGTCTGAACCCTTCAGGCGTGCAACGACCTCGGGGTTTTCTCCAACTTCTTTCACGTAGGCACCCAGGCGGGCTTCAGCGAGGATGACGCGCTGGCCGGCGAGGGGCGATTCGAGGTCGTCTGCGACGCGCACGACCGCGTAGTCGATTGTTGGGCCCACGGCAACAGCCAGGTTCGAGGGGAGCGTCCAGGGCGTGGTCGTCCAGATAAGCACCAGTTCGCTGTCTTCTGCGCCTTCGAGGATCGGCTCAGTGAGACGCATGCCGACAGTGACGGTGTTGTCCTGACGATCCTGGTAGACGTCGTCGTCCATTTTGAGTTCGTGGTTGCTCAGCGGCGTGCGATCGTGCCAGCAGTAGGGCAGGACGCGGTAGCCCTCGTAGGCGAGTTCCTTGTCGTAGAGGGTCTTGAACGCCCAGATGACCGACTCCATGTATTCGGGGTCGAGGGTCTTGTAGTCGTTCTTGAAGTCGACCCAGCGGGCCTGACGGGTGACGTAGTCCTCCCACTCGTCGGTGTAGCGCAGGACAGAGCTGTGGCAGGCCTCGTTGAAGGCGCCGATGCCGAGTCCGCCTTCTCGGGTGATTTCTGTGACGTCTTCGATGCCGAGGATGCGCTGCGCTTCGAGTTCGGCGGGCAGGCCGTGGGTGTCCCAGCCGAAGCGGCGTTCAACGCGGTGGCCGAGCATGGTCTGGTAGCGGCCGACGGTGTCCTTCACATAGCCGGTGAGGAGGTGTCCGTAGTGCGGGAGGCCGTTGGCGAAGGGCGGGCCGTCGTAGAAGACGAATTCGTTTTGTCCGCCTTCGCCCGCTGGACGATTGTCAATGGACTTTTGGAAGGTGTCGTTGGTGGCCCAAAAGGCCAGTGTTTCGCCTTCCATCTGCGGGAAGGACGGGTTCGCGTCCACTTCGGTGTCACGGTGGCGCGGATAGTAGCCGTGCTTCGTCATGGTGTCCTCGTCTGTTCGTTGCACAGGGACGAGGACCGGCGACGCCGGCACCCGCGGTACCACCCCGCTTGCCTCTCCTTCGATTGTCGAGGGCGAGGCCGCTTGATTCTCAGCTGTGACGGGCTGACCCGTTCGGTTCTAATGGGGCGCGCGAGCGCGCCTGTTCTTCCGAAGACTCCCCGGTGATATCCCCGTGCCTCCTCGTGGGCGACATGGGGCCGGTTCAGCGTCGGGCTCGAGTCTAACTGAGAGAAGCGCGTGGACGCGCATCCGCTCACGTGGGCTGGGCCTCAGTGGCGGGGTACTCCCAGGCGTTGAGGTGTGGATTCTTCGTGACGAGGGCGGGGTTCCGACGACGAGGGCCGGAGTCCCAAGGACGAGGTGGAAGGCACGAGGACGAGGTCGGGGCGTTCATGGCGCGGCTGGTGGGTATCTCCTCAGCGGCGCCGGAAGCATGGGGGTCCTCGGTGAGGGGCAAAGAAGACACTCCCCTGATGCGAGATGAAGTGATGAGTTGGCGACTGCATGCACACTTCTCAGCTCCTAAACGCGACGCCCTTAGGTAGGCGGAGGGCGCCTTCGAGAGCCGCCCGATCCATTCTGGCCCTCGAATCATTCAAGGAGAGCCACGCGCTTTTGCAGTGGAATGCTTGCAGAGTCTGAGGGGTGAGGGTGAAAGTGCGGAGGGCCTTTTGTACAACACTCATTCCTTTGAGGTAGCGAAGCCCGGCGTAGTTGCGGGGAGCTCCCGCACTGGTGAGTCCGAAGCTGTACCAGCGCACGCTTTCTTGGTCCGCGAGCGCCAAGAGCGCGTGTCTTAGATCGCGGACGCCGGGGAGTGCGAAGCGGCCGCTTGCCTTGTCACCGGTAGTGCCCCACATAGCGAGGATGTCGAGGCATCCTTCGTCAAGAAGCACGGATTCGAGGACCGCCGGGATCAAGTGCATGTTGACTGTGTGCTGCGCCTCGTAGAAGGCGAAATCCGCGAGTGCATCGGCGACAGCGAGCCCTCCCTTGTTGATGATTCCCCTAAAGGGGCCCATCGTCAGAAAGAGGACGCGCGTGAAAGGGTGTTCTCCCGGTGCGGTGAGCGGATTGGCCGCGAGAGCCCGAATATCCCGGGTGGTCGCGTCATCGGCAAGCCTTCCCTCCCGGGCGTTCGCCGCTGTGTTCGGGTTCATTCCGAGCACGACGAGGGTCCTGGGTTTCTCCTCCGCCTCCCCCAGGGGAACTCTCTCCCCCACGGCGCTTGTCTCCCCCATGTCCCCCTCGGGAGTCCTCGCCTCCGCAGTCCTCTTTTCACTGGCTTGGGACACCCGAGAGGTGACGGGGGCCGCGTAGAGGTAGCGGAAGCCTAAGGGAACTTCGAGACTCGGCGCCGATTCGATGCTGATAAAGGCCCGTGGCTGTGCGAGGGCACTGGGGAGCAGTTCCTCGATCCTTCCACTCAAGGTGAGATCCACTCCGTCGCCATAATCCCTGGCAAGGGTGAGTTCCATGGGCCCTCTCCGTCTCCTGTCCATTCTTCTCACTCTCACCGTATTCACGGGCTACGCCACTTTCTCAAACTCGAACGCTTCGTTCCGTAAGGCCTTCCCCTTCAGAGTGGACGGCCCAGCGTGAAAATGAGAGCATCACCAAGCTCTGGCACTTGCACAGGCTCAGAGTCGGCAAGACAGCAAAACGCCTGAGCCCTCAGCGCACTCCAACACCGACATACGCACACGCTCGGCGCCAGCAAGAAAGCAAGCACTCTGAGCCCTCAGAGCACCTTTGCAGCTCATACCCCTTTTCGTTGTCGCGGCCACGCGCAAGAATCTGCTTTTCATCGTCATTGCGCCATTCACACGAGTTCAGAGCGAACAGCTGGGAGGAGTAGCTCCGTCCTCGTCAATGTCAACGGGGCCGCAGGGGCCGATCGCTTCGAAGCGGAACGCTCGCGCGGGAATGATGAGTCCGCGTCGCTTTGCGACAATGAGCAGGAGGACGCCAAGCCCCGCGCAGAAGAACACAGCGCTGATGGCCCCTTCGAAGCCCATCTCCCCGCCTGTGAGCCACCAGGGGCCTTCAATACGTGCGGATAGGAGTCCAGTGTTCTCCAGGCCGTTACCTGACACATCGGAGGAGAAGATTCCACCTTGGACGAAGTTCCACGAAGCATGCAGGCCAATGACCATCCACAGTCGGCGGGTGACGATGTAGCTAGCTCCCAGGAGAACTCCTGCTTCGAGGCCGATCGCGAGGCCTCCCCACCACTCGGCTTGCGGGTTCATGAGATGGGCGGCGCCAAAGAGTGCGGAGGTGAATCCCAGAGCCCACCAGGAACCGAGTCTGTGCTCAATGAGGCGGAGGAGGCCCGCACGGAAGATGATCTCTTCAGTGACACTGGCGACAAGGGAGTCAGCTGCGGCCGTCCCGACAAGAGCGTTCGGGTTGATCCCTTCCACTCGGTAGGCTCCGGCGAGCCACGCGGAGGCGACGACTGCGCTCATGAGGAGAGCTCCGAGGACGACTCCAGCGAGGAGTTCTTTCCACCAGTTGAGACGCTCGAAGTCCGAGGCCGGGCGCCTGCCGATCACTCGAAGGGCGAGGAGGTACACACCGACGGCCAGTGCAATGGTGACAAGGGCTCGGATGATGAAAACGGTCGTCGCTGCGACAGAGATAGCGAGGGCTTCGCTGATCGTTGTTGTGACGATCTGTGCTGCCACCATCCCGAAGAAGAGGACGAGTCCTTGGAGGATCGGCATTCTTCCCGTCGAGGGTAGTGCCGTGAGAGCCTTTGGCCCTGGAGCTGGGATGAGTGGGGCGCCCTCATCGGCGCGCTCGGGCGGAGTCCAGATCGTCATCCTCCCAGTGTCGCAAAGGAGCACCATGACCTGCACTTTCTCTCGCAGTACCATTCTCAAATTCGCAGCCCTGCCCTCAGATTCGCAGCCCTGCCCTCGTCATGATGAAAAGCGCTGGATCCTGCACTTCTCTGCACTGCGGGCGAGCCCAGCTGTTGTCCTTGCAAGGGGTTCCTCCGCCGTGCTGCTCTCCCCCACACGCAGCTGCTCTCCCCCACACAGCGCGCCTCTACAGAGACAGACAGCCTCGCTCAAGGAACAGCGACGAAGGATCCCTCCCCGTTTCGACTGCGGAGTGTTCCCAGTCCGACACCCCTATCCATTATTCGGACAGAGCTATATGCAGGCCATCACCTCCATTACTCTCGCCCTCATGATGACTTGCAGCACCCGCAACTGGTGGTGGCTCTCCTAAGGGGCGAGCCGCAGTTAGTCATACCCATTGAGCTCGCCCTTCTGGCGGGCTTTTTCATTGTCCGGGCCCGCCTGAGCACTCGACCTCGTACCTCAGGAGTAAACCCATGACCGCAACCCACACCACCGCCGAACGCGAAGCCTCCGCCCCCGCTGGAGCCGCCCCAACCGCGAACCGTGTCCCCACCGGGCACATCGATGGCCTTCCCGCCCCCGCCCCGCGTGACACGATCCTTCCCGCCTATTTCGGCCGCTTCGGCGGACAGGAAGTCCCCGACTTCCTCCTGCCTGCCCTCGACGAACTCGAAGCCGCATACGTCGAGGCGATGGCGGACCCCGAGTTCCATGCGGAACTCGACCGTCTTCGCCGCACCTACCTGGGCCGCGAGACCCCAATCTACGAGTGCATGAATCTGCCGGTAGAGGGCGGTGCTCGAATCGTCCTCAAACGCGAAGATCTCGCCCACGGGGGCGCTCACAAAGGCAATAACGTGCTCGGACAAGCACTTTTAGCCAAACGCATGGGCAAAAAGCGTCTCATCGCGGAAACCGGGGCAGGCCAGCATGGGACGGCCACTGCGATGGTCGCGGCCCTCATGGGCATGGAATGCACGATCTACATGGGCGCCCACGACGTTGAACGCCAACAGCCGAATGTCGCGCGAATGAAGCTCATGGGCGCGAGTGTCGTCCCGGTGACTCGCGGCAACGCCGGTTTGAAGGACGCGATCGACGTCGCTCTCGAAGAATGGAGCACTCGCCTGGAGGACACCTTCTACCTCCTCGGCTCTGCAACCGGCCCCCATCCCTTCCCCTCAATCGTCCGTCAGTTCCAATCCGTGATTTCCGAGGAGTCGCGCGCCCAGTTCCTCTCCGAGTTCGGGCGGCTGCCCGATGCGGTGATCGCAGCGGTCGGCGGAGGTTCCAACGCCATTGGCGCCTTCGCCCACTACCTTGAGGATGAGGGGGTTGAGCTCATCGGTGTTGAGCCCGCAGGCAAGGGCCTAGATTCAGGAGAGCACGGGGCGCCGATCTGCGCGGGTCGTGTTGGTTCCCTGCACGGCATGCGTTCCTTCGTCATGATGGATGACGAGGGCGATCTGCTCCCCTCTCATTCGATCTCTGCGGGCCTTGACTATCCTTCGGTCGGTCCCGAGCATGCGATGCTCGCTGAGACGGGACGCGTGCGCTACGTGGGGATCACCGACGAAGAGGCTCTCGATGCTTTCAAGGCCTTGTCTCGTTTCGAGGGGATCATCCCGGCGATGGAGTCCTCGCATGCGATTGCGCAAGCCTTGAAGATGGCTCGAGAGCTCGCTGCTTCCCAGGAGTCGGGTGAGGATGTGCCGCTTCTGCTGGTGAATCTTTCGGGCCGCGGGGATAAGGACATGGAGCAGGTCGCAGACAAACTCTGAGTCCTGGGAGCGCCCCGAAGATTTTTGCCCCGGAGGGAATCCCCACGGCTTTTTCTCACCCATGAGGACGACCCAAGGTTTCTTCCCTCTTACGAGGGACGTCTCGAGTTGTCTTCTCACCCACGAGGAGAAGAGCGTTCCTTGGCGAGTGCATCGCTGTGCCGAAGGGTCCTCCTCATGACGAGGGTGAAAGCCGCGGCTGTCGATCCTCGTCGCAAGACTCTTCGGGTCCTCCTCATGCACGAGGGTGAAAGGGGCTCTGTATGAGGGGCGGGT
>ERZ773042.504-NODE-504-length-26751-cov-13.467898_pt1 | contig 26751 bp, 24 predicted proteins | sample MGYA00511664_ERZ773042 | MGnify/ENA primary metagenome ERZ773042 (study PRJEB29015, sample SAMEA2737984) | human oral metagenome | biome: human oral; feature: human-associated habitat; material: dental | place: China | collected 2036 ... | reverse complement strand
TTGAGGGGAATGGCGGGGGCGGCGTGCTCCATCGGCATCGCCCTCGCCCCGGCGCCCGCCTCGTACGCGGCGGAGGGCGCCGCGGTCTTCGAGCACTACTCCTTCTTCGGCTCCGGGACCATCTCCTGGACGGCCTCCGTCACTGACGCCGACGGCGCGCTCACCGCCCAGCTGTGCGACGAGTTCGGCGCCCACGCCCGGGCGGCGCTCGGCGTCGCCCACAAGCCGTCCGCGGTCTTCACCCCGTCGGACGGGGCCGCCCCCTCCAGCACCTGCGTCGTCTCCGTGAGCGCGTCCCTGCTCGCGATCAGCGGCGCGGAGCGGACCATGTCCCTGCCGTCCGCCCCCACCGCCCCCATCACCGACGCCATCGGCGCCCAGTTCCGCACCGTCGAGGCGACAGTCTACGAGGGCAGGATCGTGGAGGCGTCGGAGGGCGCCCAGGTCGACCACGATTCGGAGCGCAACGGCTGGGAAACCGCGGTGTGGACGGATACCGACGAGGACCTGGAGCTCACCTTCGACACGTCGACGGGCTCCACCTCCTCCGGCGCCAGTGCCGGGGCGCCGGCGCAGCGCAGCGACGGGGGCTCCACCGGTCCGGGGTTCTACGCACTGGTCGGCGCGATCGTGGTGCTCACGATCGGCGCGCTCGTCGTGGCGTTCCACGCGTGGGCGCGGCGCACCCGCGGCCCCAGGGCCCGGTAGCGCGCCAGGCCCCGGCGCCGGCCCCTCGGGGACGGACGCGGGCCCCTCACGTGAGCGTGACGAGATCCAGGTACGACTCGTCCCACAGGTCCTCGTCGGCGTCGGGCAGCAGCAGCACGCGCTGCGGGTCCAGCGCCGTCACGGCCCCGGGATCGTGGGTGACCAGGACGACGGCCCCCTCGTAGTCGTGCAGCGCGGCCAGGATCTCCTCGCGGGACGCCGGGTCGAGGTTGTTGGTGGGCTCGTCCAGCAGCAGGACGTTGGCGCCGGAGACCACCAGGGTCGCCAGCGCGAGCCTGGTCTTCTCCCCGCCGGACAGGACTCCGACGGACTTGTCGACGTCATCGCCCTGGAAGAGGAACTGGCCCAGGATGTTGCGCACGCGCGTGTCGTCCAGGCCGGGCGCCGCGCCGGCCATGTTCTCGCGCACGGTCCCGGACACGTCGAGGGTCTCGTGCTCCTGCGCGTAGTACCCGATCTTCAGGCCGTGCCCGGCCACGACCCGGCCCGTGTCGGGCTCCTCGACGCCCGCCAGCAGGCGCAGCAAAGTGGTCTTGCCCGCGCCGTTGAGCCCCAGGACCACCACTTTCGAGGCGCGGTCGATGGCCAGGTCCACGCCGGTGAACACCTCCAGCGAGCCGTACGACTTCGACAGGGACTCGGCGGTGAGGGGCACCCGCCCGCAGGGAGCGGGCTCGGGGAAGCGCAGGCGGGCGACCTTCTCGCGGACCTCCGCCTCCCCGGCCCGGGCGACCAGCTCGTCGGCGCGGCGCAGCATCTGCTGGGCGGCCACGGCCTTGGTCGCCTTCGCGCGCATCTTCTCGCCCTGGGCGCGCAGCTGCTCCGCCTTGCGCAAGGCGCCCTCCCGCTCCTTGCGCCGTCTGCGCTCGTCCTCCTCGCGCTGTTCGAGGTAGGCGCGCCAGCCGAGGCGGTAGATGTCGATGCGCGCGCGGTTGGCGTCCAGGTAGAACACCTGGTTGACCGTCTCCCCCAGCAGCGCGGCGTCGTGCGAGATCACCATGACGCCGCCGGGGAACGTCTTGATCCAGTCGCGCAGCCACAGGACGGAGTCGTGGTCGAGGTGGTTGGTGGGCTCGTCGAGCAGCAGCACGTCGGCGCCCGAGAAGAGGACGCGCGCCAGTTCGACGCGGCGCCGCTGCCCGCCGGAGAGGGTGTCGAGGCTCTGGCCCAGAACCCGGTCCGGCAGACCCAGGGAGTGGGCGATCTGGGCGGCCTCGGCGTTGGCGGCCCACCCGCCCTGGTTGGTGAACTCCTGGTCGAGGCGCACGTAGCGCTCCATGGCCCGCTGCTGGCGCGCGCCCTCGGTGGTGGACATCTCCTGCTCGGCGCGCCGGATGCGGGCGATGATCTGGTCGATGCCCCGCACCGACACGATGCGGTCGCGGGCCAGCACCGTCTGGTCGCCGACGTGGGTGTCCTGCGCGAGGTAGCCGATGGTGCCCGTGGTGGAGATCGTCCCCGTGTGCTCCGCCGCGCCCCCGCGGTCGGCCTCCCCGGCCAGCAGGCGCATGGTCGTGGTCTTTCCAGCGCCGTTGCGCCCCACGAGGCCGATGCGCATGCCCTTGTCGACGCGGAAGCTGGCGTCGCGCACGAGTTCGCGCGCTCCGATTCGCAGTGAGAAGTCCTGGACGTTGATCACGGGTAGATCCTAGTGGGTGTGTGCGAGACTACCCGCGCGCTCGCGGCGCTGCGCCGCCTTTGCGTGCACAATGGGAGCGACGTAACACCCGCAGGAAGGCATTGATGAGCACGCCCACCGCCCCTTCGCGCCACCCGCGCGTCTACGACATGATCGCCGTCGCCTTCGTCGCCGCGCTCCTGATCTCCAACGTCGCGGCCACGAAGGTGACGGCCCTCGACTGGGGGCCCGTCCACCTGGTGTTCGACGGCGGGGCGGTCCTGTTCCCGCTCACGTACATCCTGGGGGACGTCCTGTCGGAGGTGTACGGTTTCGGGCGCGCCCGGCGGGTGATCGTCATGGGTTTCGCGGCCTCCATCGCGGCGTCGGCGGTCTTCTGGATCGTCCAGGCCGCGCCGGTGGGCCCGGGCTACGAGAACCAGGCGGCCTTCGAGGCGGTCCTTGGCTTCGTGCCGCGCGTCGTCGCGGCGTCGGTGATCGGCTACCTGGCGGGCCAACTGGTCAACGCCCTGGTCCTGGTGGGGATCCGCAGCAGGTGGGGGGCCCGCCACCTGTGGGCGCGGCTCATCGGGTCGACCCTGGTGGGCGAGGCGGTGGACACCGCGCTCTTCTGCACGATCGCCTTCGCGGGAGTCATCGAGGGCGGCGACTTCGTCAACTACGTAGTCACCGGCTACGTGTACAAGGTCGCGGTGGAGGTCGTGCTCCTGCCTCTCACGTACCGCGTGATCGGGTGGGTGCGCGGCCTCGAGGGGCTCGAGGGCTCGGAGGTGTTCCCCGCATGAGCGCCGATTGGCTAGCCGCTCCCCCCGTTCCCTTCTCGCTTCCCGCCGCCCCGCCGTCGGGGTGGCGCGACCGGGGCTTCCAGGTGGGGGCGCGCCTGGCCTCGGGCAGCGGCCTGGGGCGCACGGGCACCATCCACACGGCGCACGGGATCATCCGCACGCCCGCGTTCATCCCGGTCGGCACGAAGGCGAATGTGAAGGCCCTGACCCCAGAAATGGTGGAGGCCCTGGGCGCCCAGGCGGTCTTGGCCAACGCCTACCACCTGTACCTGCGGCCCGGCTCCGACGTGGTCGACGAGGCGGGCGGTTTCGCGCGCTTCATGAACTGGCGGGGCCCGACGTACACGGACTCGGGCGGATTCCAGGTGCTCTCCCTGGGCGCGGGTTTCAAGAAGGTCCTCTCCCAGGAGTTCTCGGGGGCCGCCGACCCCGACGACCCGCGGCTGTCCGCGCAGGCCGTCCGGGCCTCGAACGCCGTGGTCGATGACGACGGCGTGGTCTTCTCCTCCCACATCGACGGCACGAAGCACCGCTTCACGCCGGAGGCGTCCATGCGCATCCAGCACCAGTTGGGCGCGGACATCATGTTCGCCTTCGACGAGCTCACCTCCCTGCTGCACCCGCGCTCCTACCAGGTGGAGTCCTTGGAGCGCACGCACGCGTGGGCGCGCCGCTGCCTGGTCGAGCACGCGCGCCTCACCGAGGAGCGCCGCGGCATGCCCTACCAGCAGCTGTGGGGCGTCGTCCAGGGCGCCCAGTGGGAGGACCTGCGCCGCCGGGCCGCGCGGACCATGGCGGACATGGAGGCCGACGGCCAGCGCTTCGACGGCTTCGGCGTGGGAGGGGCGCTGGAGAAGGAGCGCCTGGGCACGATCGTGTCGTGGGTGTGCGAGGAGCTCGGCGAGGACCGGCCCCGCCACCTGCTGGGCATCTCCGAGCCGGAGGACCTCTTCGCGGGGGTCGAGGCGGGGGCCGACACCTTCGACTGCGTGAACCCGTCGCGGGTGGCCCGCAACGCCGCGGTCTACACGCCGACGGGCCGCTACAACATCACGAACGCGCGCTTCAAACGCGATTTCTCGCCGTTGGCGGCCGGTTGCGGGTGCTACACGTGCACGAACCACACGCGCGCCTACGTCCACCACCTGTTCAAGGCGAAGGAGATCCTGTCCTCGACGCTGGCGACGATCCACAACGAGTGGTTCACACTGCGCCTGGTGGACGCGATGCGCGACTCCATCGAGCGCGGCTGCTTCGAGGATTTCCGTGACGACATGCTGGGCCGCTACCGCTCTGGCGGCGGCCGGGAAGACAGGAGCGCACAGTGAGTTTCAACGACAACATCCAACTGGACCCGTCGCGCGTGCGCACGTCGGCGGGCAGGCGGGCGGCGGGCATCGGCGGCGGCTCCGTGCTGGGCGCCATCATCGTCTTCGCGGTCGCCCACTTCACGGGCATCGACCTCTCGCAGTTCCTGGGCTCCTCGCAGCCCAGCCCGGCCCCGGCGGGGCAGACGGTCGACGTGTCGGGCTGCACGAGCGGCGCGGACGCGAACGCGCGAGTGGAGTGCCGGATGGTGGCGACGGCCTCGTCCCTGGACGAGGTGTGGCGCGCGCAGCTGGCCTCCCAGGGAGGGGGGACCGACTACCAGTTGCCCGATTTCCAGATCTTCACGGGCTCGGTGTCCACGGCCTGCGGGAACGCGACCAGCGCGGTCGGCCCCTTCTACTGCCCGGGGGACTCGACCGTGTACCTGGATCTGGGGTTCTTCGAGCAGATGGTCTCCGACTACGGCGCCTCGGAGGCCGCACTGGCGCAGGAGTACGTGGTCGCCCACGAGTGGGGCCACCACATCCAGAACCTGCGGGGCGTCTTCCGCGACCACAACACGCAGGAGCGCGGCGAGCAGGGCGCGGGCGTGCGCTCCGAGCTCCAGGCCGACTGCTACGCGGGCGTGTGGATGCACTGGGCGTCCCAGACCGCTGACCCGAACACGGGCGAGCCGTTCCTGCGAGTCCCCAGCGCCGAGGAGATCGACGGCGCGCTGACCACCGCCCAGGCCATCGGCGACGACCGCCTGCAGCAGCGCTACCAGGGGAGCACGAACTCGGAGAGCTGGACGCACGGGTCGGCCGCGCAGCGGGCGCAGTGGCTGCGCACGGGCCTCGACTCCGGTTCCATCGCCGCCTGCGACACGTGGAGCGCGGCGCGCGTGTGAACCGCTGCGGGGCCGTGGCCCTCGCGCCCCGCCGCGGGCGGGCGGACCGGGCCCGCCGACGAGACGGAGCGCAGCGCCTACTCACGCACCGCCACGAGCCGGCGGACCGGTTCCGCGGGCCAGGTGGGCACTGGACACTGGAGAGAGGGAGAGCACTGGTATGACGAGCATCACCGAGCAGGGGCGCGCTTTCTACGACGCCGTCCCCCACGAGGTCCCAGACTGGGAGGGCTCCCTGTTCTCGTTGCTGGAGGACGCCGCGCGCCTCTACCCCGACCGCGCTGCCCTGGACTACTTCGGGGCGGCCATCACCTACCGCCAGGTCCTGGAGCAGGTGGAGCGCGCCGCCAGCGCCCTGGTCGGGGCCGGGGTGGGCCGGGGCGATGTCGTCGCCGTCGCCCTGCCGAACTGCCCGCAGGCCTTCGTGGTGTTCTACGCGTGCATGCGCATCGGCGCCGTCGCCGCCCAGCACAACCCGCTGGCCCCCGAACCGGAGGTGCGCGGCCAGCTGGGGCGCCACAAGGGCCGGGTGGCGGTCGTGTGGGAGAAGTGCGCGCGCGTGTACGCCGAGGCCGGCGTGGCCACCGTGTTCACCGTGGACATCAGCGCCCATATGCCCGCCTCCCAGCGCCTCCTGCTGCGCCTGCCCGTGCGCCGGGCGCGCGAGAGCCGCGGCCAGTTGCGCGGGGGCGTGCCCACGGGTTCGCGCTCGTGGGACCGGGCGGTCGCCCAGGCGGCGCCGCTTCCCGCCTCGTACCCCCGGCCCGGCGCCGAGGACGTGGCCGTCATCCTCCACACGTCGGGCACCAACGGGGTCCCCAAGTCCGCGCCCCTGACCCACCGCAATATCGGCGTCAACGTGCACCAGTGCGTGTTCTGGGTGTGGCGCCTGCACGAGGGGGCGGAGACGTTCTTCTCATTGCTCCCCTACTTCCACGCCTTCGGACTCACGTTCTTCCTGTGCGCCGCCGTGCGCAAGGCGGCCACGCAGGTGCTCCTGCCCAAATTCGATGCGGCGATGGCCCTGGACGCGCACCGCAGGCGGCCCGTGTCCTTCTTCGTGGGAGTGCCGCCCATGTTCGACCGCATTCTCGCCGAGGCGCGCCGCACCCGTACGGATCTGACGTCGATCCGCTACTCGGTGGCCGGGGCGATGCCCCTGTCAACGGAGCTGGCGCAGCGCTGGGAGGAGGCGACGGGCGGCATGATCGTGGAGGGCTACGGCCTGTCGGAGACCTCGCCCGTCCTCACCGGCGCCCCGCTGTCGGACCGGCGCCGCCACGGCGTGCTCGGCGTGCCCTTCCCGTCGACCGAGTTGCGCCTGGTGGACTTGGAGGATCCGTCGCGCGACGTCGAGGACGGCCAGCCCGGCGAGATCCTGGTGCGCGGGCCGCAGGTGTTCTCCGGCTACTTGGACGCCCCCGAGGAGACGGCGGCGGTCTTCACCGGGGACGGGTGGCTGCGCACGGGGGATATCGGCGTCAACCACGACGGTTTCATCACGATGGCGGACAGGAAGAAGGAGCTCATCCTCTCGGGCGGTTTCAACGTCTACCCCAGCCAGGTCGAGGACGCGATCCGCTCCATGCCGGGCGTGCGCGACGTGGCCGTGGTCGGCGTCCCCGCATCGGGCGCGTCCGAGCAGGTGGCGGCAGCGATCATCATGGAGGACGGCGTGGCGCCCCTGACCCTGGACGAGGTGCGCACGTGGGCGGAGAAGTCCATCGCCCACTACGCCCTGCCCCGCCAGCTGGTCTTCATCGCGGAGCTTCCGCGCAACCAGATCGGCAAGATCCTGCGCCGCAAGGCCGCCCAGATGGTGAAGGAGAGGCTGGGGCGCTAGCGCCCCTCCTCCCCTACGCCGGCCACCAGATGCGGATCAGGGGCAGGATCGCGCGGGCCTCCTCGTCGGCGCGGTCGTAGACCTCGATGTAGAGCCTCACGAAGTCATCGAGGTCGATCAGACGTATCGGGTAGTTCGCCCGCTCGGCCTCCCTGACCGCGTCCTTGGAGAAGCCGCCCGTGCTCACGTAGAGCCCGCGGTCGCCGCTGCGGAGCCCGCCGATGAAGGAACGGATGGCCGGTGCGCCGATCGGGTCCTTGCGGTGCTTCACCTCGGCGACGATGTGCGGGGACTCCAGCCCGAGGGCGTCGGGCGACGCCTCGACATCCCGCCCGCCGTCCGGCCCTTTGGCGGTGACGCGAGCGAAGTAGCCCATGGCCCGCAGGAGCCCCGCAGTCAACTGCTCCACCTGTTCCCATCCGAGCGCGAGCACGCGGTCTTTGATCCGCTCGATCCCGTCGTCGTAGGAGGCGGAGCGCGCCTCCTCGTCAGTCGTGTCGTCCACCTCGCCGTCTGCGGGCTCCGGGTCCCGGGCACCGCTGGCGCGCGCAAGGTCGGCCATGACCTCCCCGGATATGGTGAACAGCGTCGTCAGCGAGCCGAGGCTGTTCCGGGACGCCTTCGTGAGCAGGTCGCGGGGCGCCTCTGCGCTCCACTGGACCCGCCTCGTGTATGTGGTGCCCTCATCGTCCGGCGCGCTTTCGCAAGGACCGCTCACCTGCCCGATGTAGTAGTGCCGGGAACCGGGGTCGTACGTGACCACCGTGGAGCCGACCGCCAGATCATGGGCGAAATGGTGCGCCTGGCGGGCGGGGTGGCGGGCGGCGAAGGCGTCGCGCGAGGGGTGCGCCTTTGCGTAGGCCTCACTCAGTTGAGCGCGGGTCATCGCCGAGATATCCGCTCCGCCGAAGTCCCAGCCGATGCCGATGATCCCTTCTTCGCGCCATTTCGACGCGTGAACTCCCGCGCTCCCCGCGCGGACCATCCATCCCGTCTCTCCATGGCCACCAGTGGCGCGGGCGTCCATAGCACCTCCTAATGTGCGCGGCCTCACGTCCGTTCAGGATAGCACTGGAGCCTCATATGAACCGGAATCGCATGGCGGTTCACGCGCCAGCCGGGGAGCGTGCGACACTAGAGGGCGGGACTGCCCCTTCCGCCCCGGTGCGGTCCGCTACCCACCCCCGGGCATGACGACGAAAGGCCACAGCCGTGAAGCTCACGCACGTCTCCCTCACGAACTGGCGGAACTTCGGCCACATCGAGTTCGACCTGGATTCCCGCCTCTTCGTCGTCGGCCCCAACTCCTCGGGCAAGACCAACCTGCTGGGGGCGCTGCGATTCCTCGGCGACATCGCGCGGCGCGGACTAAGGGCGGCCAACGAGGACTGGGGAGGACCGAAGCACTGCTTCCGAACAGGTTCGTCTGAAGCGGGCTTCAGCATCACGGCGTCATCAGACGAACACACGGTCGAGTACGCCTTGAGCTTGCGTACGGGCAGATTGCCCTCCGACCTGCATACCCACGACGGCGCCACCGACGGAGTCGTCGAATTTCCTGTCGAATTTCCTGCCGAGCGAATCGCCGTGATCAACCAGGAACGCCTCCGTATCGACCAGCGCACTATCCCCATAGACACAACCCACATCACACCACAGTCTATTGAACCTGTATTGTCGGGCGAGGACCACTCGCTCCTGGACCCTGGTAGCGCAGCCAGTACTGGGAACGTGCAATCCGTATTCGAACAGGTACGCCAGTTTGTTTCCGGCATGCGCTACATCCACCCCAACCCGAAGAAGATGAAGGAGCGCCTTGAAGGGCGCTTCGAGCCCGACGACCACGGAACTGGTTTCTTCCAACTCGCGGGCCGGTTCCCAGCCACTGCGCTGGACGCGGTTGTGGCCCGTATCCGTCCCATTATAGCGGCCACCGTCCCGGAGGTGCCGCACCTCTCCTACCGGCGACTTGCTGGGGAAGAGGTCGTCTTCTACAGCGACGACCCCCAGAGCGCCTCGTCGTACTCCACCCACGACCAGTTCTCCGAGGGAACCCTGCGCCTACTCGGCATCCTCTTCGATCTCGCGACTTTGCCGCGCAGCACCACCTTAGTGCTGCTGGAGGAGCCCGAAACCTTCCTGCAGTCCTCCGTCGTGCGCTCCCTGCCCTCCTTCCTGGCCGAGGTCGCGTACAGCAAACAGGTCCAGATGGTCATCACCACGCATTCTCCGGAACTCCTTTCCGATGAGACTATCGGCGCCGACCAGGTCCTGCTCCTGCGGACGACCGAGAAAGGAACAACCGGCGAGCTCCTCTCCGAAAGCGAAGACCCCCGCATCCGGGCGGCCGTCGAAGCGCAGTTCCTGCCCTCCGAGGTCGTGGAACTCACCGCGCGTCACGAGATCCCCTCGAACGCGGTGATGTGATGATGCTGCCGCCACTGCCCGCAGAGGTGTACGTGGAGGGCACCACCGATGTCCCCATCATCCATTCGCTCCTAGAAGCCGCACAATGGCAGGTGGACGCCAGCGGCATACAAGTCGCCCGCGGGGTGAAGAACATACGGAAACGCATGTCTTCGCACGCGCAGGCCGCACAGTACTACCCGCGCATCCTCTTCGTCGACGGCGACCACCATTGCCCGAAAGAACTACGTGTCGAGATGGAGGGACTGAGCCAGATCACGCCTGTTCCGACCGGACTCATCATTCGCGTCGTTGACGTGTGCGTTGAGAGCTGGATTCTCGCGGACCGTGACGGTCTCGCCACTTTCTGCGGCCTCAGTCCTTCCGCGATCCCCGATCCAGTCGCGCTGGGACGGAAGGGGAGCCACAAGGAGGTTCTGCTCAACGTGTTGAGCAGAGCGAGGATCAAAGACGTTCGCGAGGCGATGGTGCGCACGACGAAGGGAAAACTGAGCTTCGGCCCCCTCTACGGCCGCCGCCTCGCGGACTTCGCGACACGGCATTGGTCGGCCATCCGTGCCGCTGGCCACAACGACTCCCTGGCACGCGCCCTGGTCCGCCTCACCCAGTTGCACGACTCCCTCGAGGGCGGCTGCGGAGGCCCGCCCCTCAGACGTTGAAGCCGATGGCGCGCAGCTGCTCGCGCCCGTCGGGGGTGATGCGGTCGGGCCCCCACGGCGGCATCCACACCCAGTTGATCTGGGTCTGGTCGGTGACGGAGGCCAGGATCATCTGGGCCTGGCGCTCGATGACGTCCGTGAGCGGGCACGCCGCGGAGGTGAGCGTCATGTCGAGGCGCACGGCGTTGTCGGGGGCGATGAACACCCCGTAGACCAGGCCGAGGTCGACGATGTTGATGCCGAGCTCGGGGTCGATGACGTCCTTGAGCGCCTCCAGGACGCTCTCCCCCGCCAGCGTCCCCTGCTCGACGATGTCGGTGCCGTCGATCTGGCGGACTTCGGCGCCCTCGGGGGCGGCGGGCTGGGCGGGCGCCGCGAAGCGCTGCTCCACGGGCTCGGACTGGGCCATGGGGTTGCTCATCTGGGTTCTCCTTGCTCGGTGGTGCCACTAGTGGCGGAGATGTCGTAGCCGGACTTGGCGATCGCGTCGCGCAGGGCGTACCAGCCCAGCAGGGCGCATTTGACGCGGTTGGCGAACTGGGAGGTGGACTCCAGGGCGGCTGCGTCGCCCAGGCGGTCCAGGACCTCGTCGTCGACGCCGAGGTTGCGCGAGTGCATCATGGCCTCCATGGCGCCGTAGAGGGCGCCGACCTCCTCCACGGACTTGCCGACGGCGAGGTCGGTGAGCATCGACAGGGATGCCCGGGAGATGGAGCAGCCGTCGCCGTCCCAGTCCAGGGACGCCAGGGCGCCGTCCTCCAGCGTGACGCCCAGGGTGACCTCGTCGCCGCAGGTGGGGTTCACCTGGTGGGACGTGGCCGCGTGGCGGTGCGGATCCCCCGCGCCGTGGCGCTCGCGCGCGTGGTCGAGGATGACCTGCTGGTAGAGCTGGTCCAGACTGCCCATCGTGTTTCCCTTTCCTTCCCTTCGCGCGCCCTCAGCCGAAGAAACCGCGCACCCTGCCCAGCGCCCCGACCATCCGCTCGATCTCGTCGGCGGTGGTCGTCAGCGCCACCGAGGCGCGGGCCGAGGAGCGCACCCCGAAGAACGTGTGCAACGGTATCGCACAGTGGTGCCCGACGCGCACCGCAACGTCGTAGGCGTCCATGACCTGGCCCACGTCGTGGGGGTGGACTCCGTCCACGGCGAAGGCGACCACGCCGATGCGGTCGGAGTCGGCGCCCGGGCCGAGGACGCGCACCCCCTCCACCGAGGAGATGCCCTCCAGCATGAGGCGCGTGAGCGCGTGCTCGTGGGCCTCGACGCGGTCCATGCCCAGCGCGTCCAGGTACTCCAGGGCCCTGGCCCACCCCGCGATCTGCGCGACGGGCTGCGAGCCGGCCTCGAAGCGCTCGGGCGGCGCCATGAACGTGCTGCCCTCCATGGAGACCCACTCGATCATGGAGCCTCCGGTGAGGACGGGGGGCATGGCCTCGAGCAGTTCCCTGCGCCCCCACAGCGCGCCCGCGCCCGTGGGCCCCAGCATCTTGTGGGAGGAGAACACGGCGAAGTCGGCCCCCAGGCGGGCCACGTCGATGGGCATGTGGGCGCTCGACTGGCAGGTGTCGAGCAGGACGAGCGCCCCTGCCTCCCTGGCGGCTGCGACGACCTCATCGACCGGCGAGACGGCGCCGGTCACGTTGGAGACGTGGGTGAGGGCGACCAGGCGCGTATTCGGGGTGATGGCGGACAGCGTGCCCAGGTCGACGCGCCCGTCCTCCAGCAGGTCCAGCCACGCCAGTTCTGCGCCGGTGCGCGCGCACAGCTCCTGCCAGGGCACGATGTTCGCGTGGTGCTCGGCGCGGGTGATGACGATGCGGTCGCCCTGGCCGATCCGCAGGCGCTCCGCCGCAGCGCCGCCGCGCCCGCAGCTGGCGTGCCCGATCGCCAGGGCGACCAGGTTGATCGCCTCGGTGGCGTTCTTCGTCCACACGACCTCGTCGGCCCTGCCGCCGATGAAGCCGGCCAGCACCGAGCGGGCGCGCTCGAAGGCGTCGGTGGACTCGTCGCCCAGCAGGTGGGTGCCGCGGTGGACTGCGCCGTTGTGCAGCCTGTAGAAGTCGGCCTCCGCCTCAATGACCTGGCGGGGCTTCTGCGACGTGGCGGAAGCGTCCAGGTAGGCGATGGGCGCGCCGCCGCGGCCGTGGCGGGACAGGATCGGGAAGTCCGACCGTATCGCCTCGAGCTCGGCGGCGCTGAAGTCCTTCGCCGTCATCGTCACTTCAGGTACGTGTCGTAGCCGGTCTCCTCGAGCTGGTCGGCCAGCTCGGGGCCGCCCTGGGCGGCGACGCGCCCGTCGACGAAGACGTGGACGTGACTGGGTTTGATGTAGCGCAGGATGCGCGTGTAGTGGGTGATGAGCATGACACCGCAGCCGGTGTCGCCGTGGACGCGGTTCACGCCCTCGGAAACGATGCGCAGCGCGTCGACGTCCAGGCCGGAGTCGGTCTCGTCCAGCACGGCGAAGGAGGGCTTGAGCAGCTCCATCTGCAGGATCTCCAGGCGCTTCTTCTCTCCGCCGGAGAAGCCGACGTTGACGTCGCGCTCAGCGAAGTCGGGGTCCATGCGCAGGCTCTCCATGGCGCCGCGCACGTCCTTGACCCACGTGCGCAGGGCCGGGGCGCGGCCGTCGATCGCGGTCTTGGCGGTGCGCAGGAAGTTGGAGACGGACACGCCCGCGACCTCGACGGGGTACTGCATGGCCAGGAACAGGCCGGCCTTGGCGCGCTCGTCGACGCTCATCTCCGTGATGAGCTGGTCGTCCAGCCATGCCTCGCCGCGGGTGATCTCGTAGTCGGGGTGGCCGGCCAGCGCGTAGGCCATGGTGGACTTGCCCGATCCGTTGGGGCCCATGATGGCGTGGATCTCGCCGGACTCGATGGTGAGGTTGACGCCCTTGAGGATCTCCTTGGGGCCGTCCTGGGTCTCCACGGAGACGTGCAGGTCCTTGATTTTCAGTGTCGACATGTGTGTTCCTCGGGAAGTCAGTTGTTGCGGGACTTGGCCAGTTCGGCCTCGACGGTCGCCATGAGGTGCTCGACCACCTCGGGGACGCCGATCTGGTTGACGAGCTCGGCGAAGAAACCGCGCACGACGAGGCGCCGCGCCTCGGACTCGGGCACGCCGCGGCTCATGAGGTAGAACAGCTGCTCGTCGTCGAAGCGCCCCGTCGCCGAGGCGTGCCCCGCTCCCTTGATCTCGCCGTTCTCGATCTCCAGGTTGGGCACCGAGTCCGCCCTCGCGCCCTCGGTGAGCACGAGGTTGCGGTTGAGCTCGTAGGTGTCGGTGTCGTCGGCGGCCTCGCGGATCAGGCAGTCGCCGATCCACACGGAGTGCGCGTCCTTGCCCTGCAGCGCGCCCTTGTAGGTGACGCGCGAGTAGCAGTTGGGCTGGGCGTGGTCGACGAAGACGCGGTGCTCCAGGTGCTGGCCGGCGTCGACGAAGTAGAGGCCGAGCATGGTGAGCTCGGAACCGGGCCCGCGGAAGTCCGTGTCGGAGCACACGCGCACCAGGTCGCCGCCGAAGGTGACGACGATGTGCGTGAGCTTGGCGTCGCGCCCCAGGGCGAGGCGCTGGTTGGAGGCGTGGACGACCGTGTCGTCCCACTCCTGCAGGGACACGACTGTCAGATCCGCGCCGTCGCCCGCCTCCACCTCGATGCCCTGGTTGACCCTGGCGCCGGGGCTGCCGGTGTGGGAGACGATGACGGTGGCCCTCGACATGGCGCCCGCGCGCACGACCAGGTGCTGGCAGCGCGTGCCCTCCACCCCGGTGACGGCGATGCGCACCGGCGAGGCGGGTTCCGCCTCGCGGGGGATCTCGACGACGGTGGCCTGGTCGAAGCCGTTCCAGGCGACCACGGCCGTGCGGTCGCCGGGGGCCAGGACCCTGCCCAGGCGCGCGTCGGAGCGGTCGGCCGTCTCGACGGTGACGCCATCGGGGGCGTCGACGCTGATCGGAGCGTCGCCCCGGTCGTAGTTCGCGGGGTCGAAGAGCGCGTCGATGCGGCGCAGCGGCGTGAAGCGCCAGTCCTCCTCGCGCCCGGCGGGGACGGGGATGCCGTCGAGGGAGAAGGACGTGGGGCGGTCGGCGCGCGAGGAGTGCGAGGTCGATTCGGCGCCGCCCCCGTGGGAGTGGGCCTTGTTCATCGTCTCGGCGATAGTGTTGGGCGTGGGCATCAGCCGACGGATCCTTCCATCTGCAGTTCGATCAGGCGATTGAGTTCGAGGGCGTACTCCATGGGGAGCTCCTTGGCGATGGGCTCGACGAAGCCGCGGACGATGGTGGCCATCGCCTCGTTCTCCGCCAGCCCCCGGCTCATGAGGTAGAAGAGCTGGTCGGCGCTCACCTTCGACACGGTCGCCTCGTGCCCCATCTCGACGTCGTCGGTGCGCACGTCCACGTAGGGGTAGGTGTCGGTGCGCGACACCTTGTCGACCAGCAGCGCGTCGCACAGCACGTTGGACTTGGAGTGGCGCGCGCGTGCGTTGACCTTGACGAGGCCGCGGTACGAGGTGCGCCCCCCGCCCCGGGAAACGGACTTGGACACGATGGACGACGAGGTGTGGGGCGCCATGTGCACCATCTTCGCGCCCGTGTCCTGCTGCTGGCCGGGGCCGGCGAAGCCGATGGACAGGGTCTCGCCGCGGGCGTGCTCGCCCATGAGGAAGCAGGCGGGGTACTTCATGGTGATGGCGGCGCCCATGTTGCCGTCCACCCATTCCATGGTGCCGCCCTCGTCGACCATGGCGCGCTGGGTCACCAGGTTGAGGACGTTGGTCGACCAGTTCTGGATGGTCGTGTAGCGCACGCGCGCGTCCTTCTTCACGAAGATCTCGATGACGCCCGAGTGCAGGGAGTTCTCGTCGTAGATGGGCGCCGTGCAGCCCTCGACGTAGTGGACGTAGGACCCCTCGTCGGCGATGATGAGCGTGCGCTCGAACTGGCCCATCGCCTGGGTGTTGATGCGGAAGTAGGCCTGCAGCGGGATGTTCACGTGCACGCCCTTGGGGACGTAGACGAAGGATCCCCCGGACCAGGCGGCGGTGTTGAGCGCGGAGAACTTGTTGTCCCCGGCGGGCACGCACTTGCCGAAGTACTCCTCGAAGATCTCGGGGTGCTCGCGCAGGCCCGTGTCGGTGTCTGTGAAGATGACGCCCTGGCGCTCCAGGTCCTCCTGGATCTGCTGGTAGACGACCTCGGACTCGTACTGGGCGGCCACGCCGGACACGAGGCGCGCCTTCTCCGCCTCGGGGATGCCGAGGCGGTCGTAGGTGTCGCGGATCTCCTCGGGCAGGTCCTCCCAGTCGTTGACCTGGCGGTCCGTGGGGCGCACGTAGTATTTGAAGGCGTCGAAGTCGACGCCCGACAGGTCGGGCCCCCAGGCGGGCATCGGTTTGCGGTCGAAGAGCTCGAGGGCTTTGAGGCGCCGCTCCCGCATCCACTGCGGTTCGCCCTTCACGTCCGAGATATGGCGGACGATGCTCTCGTCGATTCCGTAGGGCACGCCCTTGGAGTAGTCGTCGGAGTCGTGCCATCCGAACTCGTACTTCCCGATGGAACCGATGATCTCGTCGTCGGTCATGCGACGTTCTTCAGCGCCCAATGGGGGTGCCTGGGTCATAGTGGTGTCAACCTCTCATCAATGTGCTCTGCGCGCTTGCTTACTTGCGCAGCGCCGCCCGTGCTCCGGGGCGGATGGTGGGCATGCCCACCGGGATGTGCGTGGTGCACACGTGCTCGCCGCCCGCGAGCGTGGCGAGTCGTTGGACGTGGACGTCGAGCAGGCGGGAGAACGCCTGGGTCTCTGCGTCGCACAGCTGGGGGAAGTCCCCCGCCACGTGCTGGATGGGGCAGTGCCCCTGGCACAACTGGACCGCGAAGGTGCCGTTGGCGATCTCGCGCACGGTGGCGGCGTAGCCGTCCTGGGTGAGGGCGTCGGCCAGCGCCTGGGCGCGCACGCGCGGGTCCTTCCCGGCGTCGCGCACGATGGGGGCGTAGCGCCTCTCGATCTCGCGCGAGCGCGCCGCGGCGAAGGAGTCGACCGCTTCCTCGCCGCCGACCTGCCCCAGGTGCCTGAGGGCTTTGACAGCCAGGTCGGAGTACCCATCGGCCAAGTGCATGTGGGCGCGCTCGGTGGCGATGTAGTGGCGCGCGGGGCGGCCCCTGCCGCGTTTGGCCACCGTGCCGGGCTCGTGCTCGGCGATCTCCCCCGACTCCATGAGGATCGTGATGTGCCTGCGCACCGCTGCGGTGGTCAGCCCCAGGATCCTCGCGATGGCGGACGCCGTGACCGGGCCCTTCTCGACGACGAGGTCGAGGACCTGCTGGCGGGTGTTCGCGTCCTGCGCGTCGGCCATGGTTCCTCCCGTCCCGTCGTGTCGCGGGCGCGGCCCGCGTGCTTTTCTGACACGAGTCTACTTCAATTTCGATAGAAGGGCGTTGCGAAAACCCGTGCGCGTTGTAAATCCGCACACACCCGTTGGGACCAACGGCCCATCCTGGCGGCCGGGCCGTTCAGCGGAACCAGGGGGAGGCGGCGGGGCGCAGGGACGCCCACCGGCCCGCGCGCGCCGCGTGGGCAGCCAGCAGTCCTGCGACGGAGTTCGGATTGTGGATCCGGCCGTCCAGGACGGCGACGACCGCCTCGTCGAGGCCCACCCACGCGGCCTCGATGCCGGCCTCCTCGTCGCTGCGCGCGAAGGCTGTGCCCGTCGGGGCCAGATCGCGGGCCAGGAAGACGCGGATGGGCTCGGTGGAGCCTCCAGGGGAGGTGAAGTAGTCGACGAGGGCGTCCCACCGGTCGGCCTTCAGGTCCGCCTCCTCGGCGAGTTCCCGTTGGGCGGCCACGACCGGCTCCTCGTCCTCCACGTCGAGCAGCCCCGCGGGGATCTCCCACAGCTCGGCGCGCACGGGGTGGCGGTACTGGCGCAGCAGCAGCACTTCCTCCTGCCCCGCCGGCCCGCGCAGGGCGACCACGCCGACGGCCCCCGGGTGGCGCGTGTACTGGCGGCGCACCGGGTCCTTTCCCTGCTCGACGACCACCCGGTCCTCGCAGAAGTCGACCACTACCCCCCGGACCAGGACGGTCTGGGACTCCACTGGCCTGGGGGCGCGGGAGTCCGCGATCCTGTGCGATTCGTTCATTGTCACTCCGTCATTGCTCTGCGGTCTGCGGTCTGCGCGCACGCGTGCGGCCCGCACCATCGTATAGGAGGCGCGGGCCGCTCGGGGGCAACTCAACTGCCGCTGGGCACCGCCGACTGCGCGCCCGCCCCCACGCCGTAGGCGCGGGCCGATGCGGACGGCGAGGCGAGGGCGAGGGCCGTGTCCACGGCACCGAGCGTGGTCCCCACCGAATCGACCGTCGTCACGGCGACCCCGTGGGCGCGCAGCTGCGCCACGAGGGATCCCTTGGCGGAGGCGTCGCCCAGGACCACTCCGGAGGTGGCGCCGACGGCCTGGCCGAGCCCCGCCCACGCGTCGGCCGACCGCTCGACGGCGGGGGCGGCGGTGGACTTGGAGCCCTGGGCGTCGGGGCGCGGGCCGATGGCGACCAGCGCCTGCCCGGTGCCCTTCGGATCCTCGTCGATGGTCATGATCGGCGTGGTCTTGTCGGTGAGGATCTGGGACAGCAGGTTGGACTCGGAGTCCGTGGAGGAGACGACCTGCGCGATCGAGTAGCCGATCACGGCATCCGCGCTGGCGGTCGCGGCCGCCGGGTTGGACAGGTGCGAGGCGAGCGTGGCCGACAGCGTCGTGCGGTACTGCGACATGGCCTGGGAGTCCCAGTTGTCGGAAAGGGTGATGGCTCCGACCACCTGCGCGCCCGCGCCGGTGAGGGTCTCGCGCACGCTGGTCACGTCCTCGCTGCGCGCCCCCGGCAGGGTGAGCACCACCACGGACTTGCTGGCCAGTGACTGGCCGAGGCGCGCCGTGGCCAGCTCTTTGAGGCCCGCGGCCTCCGCGCCCGCCTGGGCGCTGAGCTCGGCCGCCTGCTCGGACGCCGCCTGGGACTGCTCGCCGGGGCCCATGGCCGAGTTGATGCGCGCCTGCAGGGGACCGGCCCCCAGCACGATGCCGACCGCGAGGGCGACGAAGATGCCGATCACGGACACGACGTGGTAGCGGAAGTTGATCATAGGACTCCTCCGATCAGGGCCTGCGCGTAACCGGGCCCGGTGGACAGGTGGGTGGCGAGGCCGAAGAGGCGGTGGAAGGCGTCGTTGCCCCACGGGGTCGACCACAGGGCGGCGCCCATGAGCACCAGCGCCACCACGGCGAGGAGCACCAGCGCCCACCCCCTGGGCCGGGGCTTGTGCGTCGCGGCGACCGCCTGGGGCGCGATCAGCAGGTCCCCGGCGACCAGGCGCGAGAAGAACGCAGGGGCCATGGCGGCGCGCCCCTGGTCGAGGAAGTCGTCGAGGCCCCGTTCCATGCCGGCTGTGACGATCGCCGAGGCGCCCGCGTGGGTGGCGACGACGCACGCCGCGTCCTGGGCGCTGCCCGACATGGTGACCGTCTCGTAGGGCACGCCCATCCGGTCCAGGCGCTCGCGCCCGGGCGCGATGCCGTCGGAGCCGACGCGCACGACCACGCGCTTGGCCTTGCGGATGGCCTTCTCGCCCATCAGGGTGGCGTCGCCGACGACGACGTGGGGGGTGATCCTGTGGGCCAGGGCCGCGTCGGCCCCCGCGTCCACGGCCACGACGATGGGGGCGGCCTCCTTGCGCCAGGGCCCCAGGACGGCCAGGTCCTCGGCCAGGCGCGGGCCGTCGACGACCAGCAGTACGGGCCGCGAGTCCACGATGCCCGCCAGCTGCGGGCTCCCCTCCCCCCGTATGAGCAGGTCCCCGTCGAGCGCCAGGTAGTCGTCGATGGAGGCGGTGAACGCCTCGACCTGGGTCGCCAGGCCCGTGTCGTCCTCGGCTGCGGCGTCCTCTCCGGCGACCCTGCGCCCGCTGGCGACGACCGAGCCGTCGCGCAGGACCCGGTCGCCCACGATCCTGATCCGCTCCCCCTCGCGCAGGGTCATGATGTCCTGGCCGAGGTCGTCGATCAGGGGGATCCCCGCGTCCAGGAGGGCGGCCGCCCCCAGGACCTTGTGGCGCCCCGTCGCGGAGGGCGCGGCGTTGAGGACCGCCGCGGGTTGGCGCGCGGCCAGGGCGAGCGCGGACTGGCGGTCCAGGTCCGGGCGGTCGATGACCGCGATCTCGCCGGCCTCGAGGCGCGTGGCCAGGGCTCTCGGGCGCTCGTCGACGCGGACGCGCCCCTGGATGTCGTCGGGTGTGGATGTGTCTCTCATCCCTGCGATTGTGACACGGCCGAGCCCAGGACTTCGATAGCGTTGCGGCGCGCCGTCGGCGAGTGCGGATCGCCACCCATCATCCTGGTGAGCTCGGCCTCCCTGTCGGCTCCGGTGACGGCGCGCACGGACGTGGTCCCGTCCTCCTTCGCTATCACCAGGTGGTGGGATGCGAAGGCAGCGACCTGGGCGAGGTGGGTGACGACGATGACCTGGTGGTTCTCCGCCAGGCGCGCCAGGCGGGCGCCGACCTCCGTGGCGGTCTGGCCGCCGATTCCGGCGTCGATCTCGTCGAAGACGAAGGTCGAGGAGGAACCGTCGCGCCCCAGGATGAGCTCCAGGGCCAGCATCACGCGCGACAGCTCGCCGCCCGAAGCGCCCGATCCGAGGGGGCGGGGCGGGGCGGAGGGATGGGGGCGCAGCAGGAAGCCGATGGTCTCCAGACCGTGGGAGGTGGGTTTGGAGGGGGTGAGCGCGATGGACAGGGAGGCGTCGGGCATGGACAGGGCGCGCAGCTCCTCATCGACCTGGGCGGACAGGGAGTCGGCGAGGCGCCGCCGCTGCTCGCTGAGACGTCCGCCCAGCTCGAGGACGCGCTCCTGCGCCGCGGCGAGGGCGCGCTCGAGGGCCTCGGGGTCGGAGTCGGGCGAGGACAGCTCCTCGAGCCGCTCCAGGGCGGCCTCGTTCCAGGCGAGGAGCCCCTCGATGTCGCCGGCCCGCCCGCGCAGCGCGTCCTTGATGGCGGCCCTGCGCTCGTGGACGCGCGCCAGAGCCGCCGGATCCGGCTCGAGGGTGCGCGAGTAGGCGGAGACGTCGTCGGCCAGTGCCTCGACCTCGAGGATCTGCGACTGGAGGCGCTGGCACATCCCCACGACCGACTCGTCGTAGCGGCCCGCCCCCTCGAGTTCGGCGAGGGCCTGGCGCGCCAGGTCGATCGCGCCGGGCACGGAGTCGCCGCCGCGCAGGGCGCCCTGGGCGGCCTCGCAGTGGGCGCGCAGGTCCTGGACGTTCGTGAGCCGCGCCGATTCGCGGGCCAGTTCCTCCTCCTCCCCCACTGCCAGGCCGAGCGAGGCGATGCGCGCGGTCGCAGCGGCGAGGTCCTCGATCTCCTCCTCGCGCCCGTCCCGGTCGGCGAGCGCCGCGTCGAGGCGCTTCTTCGCCGCGACCGCGGCGTGGAACGCCTCCCGGTAGCTCGCGACGAGCTCCTGGTGCGCCGCTGCGCCGAAACGGTCGAGGGCCTCGCGCTGGGCGTTCTGGGAGGTGAGGCGGATCTGGTCGGACTGGCCGTGGATGGTCACCATGGACCCGACGATGCCCGCGATGGCGGAGGCGGGCACAGGGCGCCCGCCCAGGCGCGCCCGCGACCTGCCGCGCGCGGGTACGGTGCGCCCCACGATGAGCTCGCCGTCCTCGACGACGCCGCCCGCCTCTTCGGCGCGCTCCGCCGTGCCCTCGTCGACCTCGAAGACCCCATCGACGTCGAGGCGCGCCGCGCCCTGGCGGACCAGTGCCGCGTCGGCGCGCCCTCCCAGCAGCAGGAGCAGGCTGGAGAGCACCATCGTCTTGCCCGCCCCCGTCTCGCCGGTCACCACGGTCAGCCCGGGGCCGAAGTCCGCGTGCGCCTCGGCGATGACCCCGAGGTTGCGGATGTCGATGGACGTGATCATGCGTCCGTGCCCCTCCATCCGCCGACCGGCAGGTTGAACTTGGTGACGAGGCGCGCGGAGAAGGGGGTGTCGTCGACGCGCACGAGGCGCACGGGCCTGGATCCCACGCGCGCGGTCACGGTGGATCCTGCGGGGACCTCTTCGCGGCGCAGGCCGTCGCACCACATCTCGGGCGCGGTCCACATGTCGTGGAGGACGACGATCTGCAGGCACGAGGAGGGGCCGAGCACCAGGGGCCGGGTGAACAGCCCGTGCGCGGCCAGGGGGGCGACGATGACCGCTTCCGTGTCGGGCCACACCACGGGGCCGCCCGCTGAGAACGAGTAGGCCGTCGATCCGGTCGGCGTGGAGACGATCATGCCGTCGGCGCCGTAGGTGGAGACCTCCTGCCCGTCGACGATGAGGGCGAAGTGCACCGGGTGGGCGACGTCCGTGTGCATGACGACCGCCTCGTTGAGCGCCCAGTCCGAGGCCGCGGTGCCGTCGGGGCGGTCCACCCGCACGTCCAGGGTCATGCGGGACTCGACGCGGTAGTCGCCTTCTGCGATGCGGGCCGCCACCTCCCCCACGCCGCGTTTCGACAGCTGCGTGAGGAACCCCATGTGCCCGGCGTTGACGCCGAGCAGCGGCACGTCGCGCTGCCGGGCGTGCGAGGCCGCGGCCAGGAAAGTGCCGTCGCCCCCCATCGCGAGCACCAGGTCGATGTCGGCGGCCGCCCCCTCTGTGACGACCTCGATGCCGAGCGCCTCGAGCTCCGTCCTCACGGACTCAGCGGCGCGGATCGCCCCGGGCCTGGCCACGTGGCGGACCAGCATGACGCGGTCAGCCATGGAGCGCCCCGCCCGCTGGGCCGCGCCGCACTGCGTCGCGGATGTGGTCGGTGAGCGTGCCCGGGTCGATCGGCGTCGGATGGCCTTTGCGCATGTGAATAAAATACTCGATATTGCCGCTGGGCCCCGGCAGCGGGGACGCCTGCACGGCGGCGATGGCGAGCCCCTCCGCCAGGGCGCAGCGCGCCACCTTCTCCACGGTCTCCACGTGGTGCGCAGGGTCGCGCACCACTCCCCCGCGCCCCAGGCGGTCCTTGCCGATCTCGAACTGGGGTTTGACCATGAGCAGGAAGTCCGCGTCCGGGGCCGCTGCCGCCACCAGTGCCGGGATCACCAGCGTCAGCGAGATGAACGACATGTCGCCGACGACCACTTGAGGCGCGGGCGCCACGGCGCGGGGGTCCAGCGTGCGCACGTTCGTGCGGTCGAGCACGTGGACGCGGGGGTCGGTCTGGAGTTTCCACGCCAGTTGGCCGTAGCCGACGTCGACGGCCACCACTGAGGACGCGCCGCGCCGCAGCAGCACGTCCGTGAACCCTCCCGTCGACGCGCCGGCGTCCAGGCACCGCCTGCCCGCGATGACGGGCGCGGCGTCCCCCAGGGCGTCGAGGGCCCCGGCCAGTTTGTGGGCGCCCCGCGAGACGTAGCCCTCGTCGTCCCCCTGGGCGACGACGACGGCCTGGGCGGGGTTCATCTGGCGCGCGGGCTTGAGCACGACTTCCCCGTCCAACCGGACGCGGCCGGATTCGATGAGCTCCTGGGCGTGTCCGCGCGAGCGCGCGATGCCGCGCCGCACCAGTTCGGAGTCGAGTCTCCTCAGTCTCACGCTTCTCCTAGCGCCCCGGGGCTGGCGGGGCAGTCGGCGAATCGAGGCCCTGGCGCAGCCGGGCGTCGATGGCGGTCAGCACTTCTACGCGCGCTTGGGCGCCCAGCTGGTCGAAGTCGGCCAGCTGGGCGTCGACCTGGTTGGACAGGGTCGTCATCGCCCGTCCTCGTCCATGCCGGAGGTCTCTGCCAGCAGCGCCTCCAATTCCTCCTCGCCCGGCAGGAACTCGGGGATCTGGTCCGCGGGATCGGGCAGGGAGTCGGCAGCGGCGGCCACGTCCTCCGGATCGGCGGCGGCATCGGCATCCGCGTCGGGACCGGCGGGCGCCCCGGTGGTGGAGTCCGAATCCGCGGGGGGCCAGCCCGCTTCCTCCGCGGGCTCTTCAGAGTCCCGGTCGAGCGCGGCCGGATCCTGCTCCGGCGCGCTCTCAGCGGAGTCCGCCCCGGCGCCGACCGCCCCTGAGAGGGCCTCCGCGCCATCGCCGACGGCCCCGTCATAGTCCGCCTCGGGCTCCGCGCCGACCACGGCCGCAGAGTCGGCGTCCTGAGGGGAGGCCCCGTCGGCGGAGCCGGAGTCCTCCTGCGAATCGGCCGGGGCCTCTTCGGAGGCAGTGGCCCCCACGGTCTCGGAGCCGGAGTCCTCCTGCGGTTCGGACGGTGCGACGACGCCCGTCGGATCGTCGTTGTCGACGACGGTGATCCGCGGGCAGTGCGGCTCACCGAACTCGTCGGCGTACTCCCATGCGGCGGCCGCGAGGGCCCGGTAGGAGTCGATCGTCACCGCTTGGCCGTCCACGAGCTCGATGTCGTCGAGCGTGAGCGCACCCGAGCGGGTGGCCTTCGCCACCTGGGAGAAGCCGCAGGTCCACGTTCCGTCGCGGTGGTGCTTGGGACCGGGGTGGGCCTCGAGCAGGCCGCGCATGTCGCGCGCCAGGAACGAGGGGCGCTGACCCCGGGGCGCGCGCAGGACGTCCTGCGCGCCGTGGACGCCGGTGAGCACGTGCATCGCGGGGACCCGCGCGTTGACGGCGCCCATGATGTCCGTCTCCAAGCGGTCTCCGACGGCGAGGGGGCGCTCGCCCCCGACCCGGCGGGCGCCGCGCTGGTAGATGCTCGCCTCCGGTTTGCCCGCCGCGACGGGGCGCTTGCCGGTGGCGTGCCGGATGGCGCGCACGAGGGCGCCGTTCCCCAGGGCCTGGCCCCGTTCCTCGGGCAATGTGGCGTCGAGGTTCGTGGCGTAGTATGCGGCACCGCGCTGGATCGCGAACGCCCCCTCGCTCAGGGTGCTCCAGTCGACCTGCTTGTCCAGGCCCTGCACGACTGCGACGGGTTCGTCGTCGGCGCTCGCGACTACGGTGAAGCCGTTCTCCGCAAGTGCCTGGCGCAGTCCCTCACCGCCGATCATGAAGACCTTGGCGCCTTCCTCGAGCTCCTCCGCCATATTCGCGGCGGCGTCCATAGCGGAGGTCATGACCATGTCGGGGGTCGCTTCGAAGCCCATGGCGTTGAGCTTGTCGGCCACCTGCTGGGGCGTGCGCATCGCGTTGTTGGTGACGAAAGCGCTCTTCATGCCGCGCTCGCGCGAGGCCAGGACCGCGTCAGCGGCGTGGTCGATGGTCTGGTCGCCTGCCCACGCCGTGCCGTCCAGGTCCAGCAGGGCCACGTCGTAGAGGTCGGCCAGGGGGGCCTCGGTGCCGCGCAGCGGGGACCGCTTGGAGTCCACGTCGGCGTCCTGGTAGAGCGACACGTCGACGATGTCGGGGGCTTCGATCTCCTCGGGCATGGCGGCCAGGGTCTCGTCCGCCTCGTCGTCGCGCCCGAGCTCGCGCAGGCGGTCCGCCTTGACCTCCATGAGACGGCGCACCAGCGTCTCGTCGGCGCCGTCACCGAGGCGGGCCAGGGCGTCATCGACGATCACGAGGCCGACGTCGGACTGGCCCAGGTCGGCGCGCGCGCCCGAGGAGACGAGGACCAGCTCGACCTGCTCGGAGAGCTCCATGCCGACGGTGCTGGCCGCATCGACGATCTCGACCGCCTTCTCGGGGTGGCCGAGCCCCCTCTCGGAGTCCGCCTCAACGGCGCGCAGCGAGTCGTCCCCGCGCATGCGGCGCACAGCGCGCACCTCCCGCAGCGCCTCCTCGTAGCGCCCCGAGGCGTAGGCCGTCAGGGCCGCCGCCTCCCGGACCACGTCAACGCGACCAGCGCGCGCCACAGCGGCCTGGGCGTGCTTGTACGCCTCCTGCGGATCCAGGTCGATGAGTTGTCCGGCCATCACCAGATGACGGGCGACGATATCACGGTTCGGCCCGGACAGCGTCTCCAGCGCGACCAGGGCCTGGGGGTCGAGCTCCTCGGGGGACACGCCCGCGGGGATCGCCGGTCCGCCGTCCCGGGAGGCGAACTCGCTCGTGCTGGAATAACCCTGGTTACTGCGGTCGTCGAGCCGGCCCCGCCCGGAACGGTCGTCGCGGTCGAAGCGTTTGGGTCCGCGCTGGTCGTCGCGTCCGCGGTCGTAGCCGCGTCCGTCCCGGTCGTCCCGGCGGAATCCGCGGCCGCGGTCTGCGTTGTCGTAGCGGCGCTCGCCCCGCCCGTCGCGCCGGTAACCACGGTCCTGGCGCTGCCCGCTCTGGTAGCCGCCTTGGCCCCGGTATCCGCCACGGCCCCGTTGGTAGCGATCACCGCCCCGATCATCGTCACCGTGACCGTAGCCTTCACCGTTCTGCCTGTACTCACCGCGCTGGTAGCGGTCCTCCCTGCCGCCGTACGACCCCGGGCCCCGACCCCGGTCGTCCCGTTGCCGATGACCACCTTCGGAGCGGTCTCGCCAACCCGGCTGCCGCCGTTGGTACCCGCCACGACCGTTCTCGTCGCGTCCTCGTGTCTCGTCTGCCATGGCGTCTACCTCTATTTCCGCACGGTGGTGCTGTTGTTCGACGTGGGTCCCTGTGGGGACGCCTGTGATTGCCTATGCCCATACTAGCCTCCGTGTGCTGGGAAGCTGGTTTTGTGTGGTTGTGTGGCGGGTGGGTGTGCGGTATTCCTCGCGTCGTCGCGTGGTGGTGTTGCGGTGTTCTTCGCGTGTTGGCGTGGTCGGTGTTGGGTCCGCGCTGGTTGCGCGCGCGCGTGTGTTCGTGGGTGTGGTTGGGGGGGCCTCGCACTGGTGTGCGGGGCCCCCCTCGTGGTGGTGTGTTGTGGCGGTTTCCTACTCTCCCGCACCCCCTGGGGTGCAGTACCATTGGCGCGGCCGGGCTTAGCTTCCAGGTTCGGTATGTTGCTGGGCGTTTCCCCGGTGCTGTGACCACCACAAGATTGTGTCGTCCCCCGTGTTGGCCCGCGGTTTGGTGTGGTGGGGTGGGGGGTGGGTTGGTCGTGGTTCGTATAGTGGTTGCGGCGCCCCCCGGGTTGGTTCCGCGGGCCCGTTGCGGGCCTGCGGGCAGGCGGGGGTTGTCCTGGTGTCGTTGTCCCCCCGGTTGGTGGTGGGGGGGTTGGTGTGGTGTCGGCCCATTAGTACCAGTCGGCTCGCGAGCGCCTCGCGGCGCTTCCACCTCTGGCCTATCGACCCGCTGTTCTGGCGGGGGCCTCTCACCCCGTGTGGGGGCGTGGAAACCTCATCTCGGAGCGGGCTTCCCGCTTAGATGCTTTCAGCGGTTATCCTTTCCGAACGTGGCCAACCAGCCGTGCACCTGGCGGTACAACTGGCACACCAGAGGTTCGTCCATCCCGGTCCTCTCGTACTAGGGACGGCCCTCGTCAAGTTTCCTGCGCGCACAGAGGATAGGGACCGAACTGTCTCACGACGTTCTGAACCCAGCTCGCGTACCGCTT